>Ga0209169_10000606_pt1 | contig 21924 bp, 14 predicted proteins | sample HubBroMetageWRM4_FD_188346 | JGI IMG/M metagenome (GOLD analysis project Ga0209169, IMG submission 188346) | Warmed soil microbial communities from the Hubbard Brook experimental Forest, New Hampshire - Hubbard Brook CCASE Soil Metagenome WRM 4... | ecosystem: Environmental > Terrestrial > Soil...
ACTGGTTTGCGGCTGCGGCATTGGCACCGAAGAAGTCTGGCGCAATCTGCTGGCCGGCAAGAGCGGCATTCGCCCCATCACTCATTTTGACGCCACGGCTTTCGATTGCCGCATCGCCGGTGAAGTCCGCGATTTCGATCCCTTAAATTGGCTCGAGAAAAAAGAGCTGAAGAAAACCGGGCGCTTCATTCAACTCGCTCTTGCCGCCGCCGATTTCGCCATGCAAATGTCCGGCCTGCAAGTCACTCCGGAAATTGCGGACTCCACTGGCGTGTACATCGGCTCCGGCATCGGCGGATTCGATGTCATCGAGCGCGAGCATTCCAAATTTCTCGCGGGCGGCCCCGGGAAGATCTCGCCATTTTTTATTCCCGCCACCATCGTCAATCTCGCCGCCGGGCATGTTTCCATCCGTCACGGCGCGAAAGGCCCCAATTCCGCCACCGCCACGGCCTGCTCTGCTTCCGCACACGCCATCGGTGATGCCTTCAAGATTATTCAGCGTGGCGCAGCCGACGTGATGATCACCGGCGGCACCGAAGCCGCCATCACGCCCATGAGCGTCGGCGGATTCGCGGCCATGCGCGCGCTTTCCACGCGCAATGACGATCCCGAACACGCCAGCCGCCCTTTTGACGCAGATCGCGATGGCTTCATCGTCGGCGAAGGCTCAGGAATGGTGATTCTGGAGTCGCTGGAATACGCGCAGCGCCGCGGCGCAAAAATCCTGGCGGAAATTGTCGGCTACGGAATGTCCGGCGACGCCTACCACATCACGCAGCCCGCCGAACACGGCGATGGCGGCTACCGCGTCTCGCTCGCCGCGCTGAAAGACGGCAACATTTCCCCCGACGACGTCAGCTACGTCAACGCGCACGGAACTTCCACGCCCATCGGCGACGCCATCGAAACCGAAGCGCTGAAGCGCGTTTTCGGCGCGCGCGCCAAAAATGTTCCCATCAGCTCGACGAAATCCATGACCGGCCATTTGCTCGGCGGCGCCGGTGGTCTGGAAGCCGGCATCAGCGTGCTGGCTCTGCGCGACCAGATCATGCCACCCACCGTGAATTACGAGAAACCCGACCCGGAGTGCGACCTGGATTACATTCCGAATCACGCGCGCAAAGCCGTAGTCACCTACGCGCTCTCGAACTCTTTCGGCTTCGGCGGCACCAATGCCTCCCTGCTCTTCAAACGCTGGGTCGAGTAACGGCTTTCGTAGCGCCGGCGTCCCGCCGGCGCTTTGCATTTGACTTCGTGGCGGCCAGCTTTAGTTGGGCGCAGTTGCTTTTGCAGTTTTGAAACGCGCCGCCCGCGCGATTTGTCCCGTTGCTCCAAATATGAAATTCTGATAGAAACTATCAGATTGTTCGCATTGCCATTTTTCGGAGGCATTCTTGAAAATCGCAGTCTGCGTCAAACAAGTTCCCGCGAAAGATGCTCCTCTCGCCATCCTCGAAAGCGGCGCCTGGATTCGCGAATCGGATATCGGCTTCGAAACCAACGAGCCAGACACTTTCGCGCTCGAAGAAGCTCTGCGCCTGAAGGAAAAACACGGCGGCGAAGTCGTGGCCATTTCCATGGGCCCCGAACGCTCCAAACAAACCATCAAGGAAGCCCTGGCGAAAGGCGCCGACCGCGGCATCCATGTCTCGGACGCCAATTTCTTCAAACTCGATCCGCTCGGCTCCGCGCGTTCCCTCGCTGCCGCGATCCAATCAGAAAATTTCGACCTGATCCTCACCGGCTTGCAAAGTGACGACCAGGGCTTCGGCCAGACCGGCGTCCTGCTCGCCGAACTTCTCGGCCGCCCGCACGCCACCATTATCATGGCCATCGAAGTGGTCGAAAATCACATGAAGCTCAAGCGCGAACTCGAAGCCGGCTGGTTCCAGCACGTCGAATTGCCCCTGCCCGCCGTGCTCTCCATCCAATCCGGCATCAATAAGCCGCGCTACGCCACCCTGAAAGGCATCATGGCCGCCAAGAAAAAAGAAATCGCCACGGTAGATCGCGCCACGCTAAATGTGCCGGACGCTCCCACGCAAAAAGTCGAGCGCATCTACATGCCGCAAAAAACCAAGAAAACCGAATTCATCACTGGCCAGCCCAAAGAAATCGCAGCCAAACTGGTCGAAAAACTGCGCCACGAAGCGCGCGTCCTTTGATTTGCATTTCCTAGACACGGACAAAAAATGAAAATTCTCCTGATCACTGAACAACGCGACGCGCAATGGAACAAAGTCAGTTTCGAAACCCTAGCCGCCGCCCAGCAAATCGTCCAGCAAACGAAAGGCACGCTGACCGGCGTAGTAATCGGCAAAGGCATCTCCGCGCTAGCTGCAGATCTTGTCGCGTATCGACTCGACGAAGTCCTGACCGTCGAACACGACCTCCTGGAAAAATACACGCCCGACGCCTACGCGCTGGCTCTCCGCCAGGTAATCGAATCCACCAAGCCCGGCCTGGTCCTGTTTCCCCACACTTATCAAGTCCGCGATTTCGCGCCCAAACTAGCCGCCTCGCTCGACAAAGGCATGATCGGCGACTGCATCGGCTACCGCTACGAAAACAGTAAACTAATCTTCGTCCGCCAAATGTTTCAAGGCCGGACCTCCGCGGACGTAGTCTTCACCGGCGATGCTCCCTGGATCGCTTCCTTCCAAGCCAGCGCCTTCCGCGCCGACCTCGCCGCCAAACATTCCGGCGGCACCGCGCCCGTAAAATCCGTCCGCGTCGAATTAAGACCAGAACAAATCCGTACCAAGCCGCTCGACTTGTTCCGCGAAGCCAAGCAAGCGGTCGACCTAACCCAAGCTCCGATCCTCGTCTCCGTCGGCCGCGGCATCAAAGCCCCGGAAAATATTCCGCTCGCCGAAAAACTCGCGAAGCTCATGGGCGGCGAAATCTGCGCCTCCCGCCCCATCTGCGACGAAGGCTGGCTCCCCATGGACCGCCAAATCGGCAGCTCCGGCCAGACCGTCGCGCCAAAACTCTACCTCGCGCTCGGCATCAGCGGCGCCATCCAACACGTAGTCGGTATGAAAGGTGCCCGCACCATCGCTGCCATCAACAAAGATCAAAACGCACCCATCTTCGAAGTAGCCGACTACGGCGTAGTGGGCGATCTCTTCGAAATCGTCCCCGCCCTAATCGAAGAACTCGAAAAACCTAAATAAGCGCCGGTGGCGCAGGCCCGCCCGACGAAGGTCCACCGACACCCTCGATTCTCTGCTAGAACTAATGTCCAATTTCGCGACGCCACTTCCCGCAACCGCGCATTCTGCCGCACCGAACACGCTGCCATCCCCTCTAAATCATTGAATCCAATTCTTTTATCTCGCTCTCAGATTGGTATCCGACCTGCCAATCCCTTTCGAGCTTTGCGTGCCAGGGAGGGCGCGGATGACCGCATTGCTGCAAGACCTCAAGTTCGCCGCCCGCATGCTGGCGAAATCTCCGGCGTTCACCGCCGTCGCCGTCCTCACGCTCGCCCTCGCGATCGGCGCGAACACCGCGCTGTTCTCTGTCGTCGACGGCGTTCTGCTGAATCCTCTGCCGTACCCGCAACCCGATCAACTCGTCACCCTGCACGAGAGCAAACCCAATTTCAATACCGGCTCGATCTCTTACCCGAATTTCCTCGACTGGCAGAAAGACAATCACACGCTCTCCGCCATGGCCGTCTCACGCAGCTATTCTTTCAGCCTCACGGGCCTCGGCGCGGCCGAGCAGGCGCAAGCGCAATTCATCACTTCTGGTTTTTTCCCCATTCTCGGAGTGCAGCCCGCGGCAGGCCGCACCTTCGTCCCAGCCGACGACCAACGAGGCGCCGCCCCCGTTGCCTTGATCAGCGCAGGCTTTTGGAAACGCAAGTTCGGCGCCGCGCCCGACGCCATCGGCAAAACCCTCACGCTCGACGGCCAGCAATTCACCATCATTGGAGTGATTCCGCAGAATTTCGATCTCATGCTCGACTCCTTCAGTGCCAGCGAGATCTACGTACCCGTCGTGCAGTGGACCAACGACATGCTCTTCAATCGCGGCTCTGGCCTCGGTTTCCACGGCATCGGCCGCCTGAAGCCCGGCGTCACCATCGGCCAGGCCCGCGCGGATTTCGCCGCAATCAGCCAGAATCTTGCCGCCGCTTATCCCGATGTGGATAAAGGCATCGGCGCCTCCCTGATTCCTTTCAAGCAGCGCATGTTGGGCAACGTGCAATCGATCTTGCTCGTGCTGTTCTGCGCGGTGGCGTTTGTGCTGCTAATTGCGTGCGCCAATATCGCCAATCTCCTGCTCGCGCGTTCGACCGCCCGCATGCGCGAATTCGCCGTTCGCGCCGCGCTAGGCGCGGGAAAATCTCGGCTGATCCGCCAGCTTCTTACGGAAAGCATTTTGCTCGGCGCAATGGGCGGCGCGCTAGGCCTGCTTCTCGCCAGTTGGGGTATGCGCGCAGCGTTGACCGCGTTGCCGGACACTCTCCCGCGTGCCGGAGAAATTCACATTGATATGCGTGTGCTGCTTTTTACCGCCGCCGCCACGCTGCTCGCCGGAATTTTTTTCGGTCTGGTTCCCGCGCTCAAAATCTCGCGCACCAATCTGCAAGATAGCCTGAAAGAAGGGGGACGCGGCTCAAGCGGCTCACATCAGCGCGCTCACGGCATCTTGGTCGTCGTGGAAATGGCGCTGGCTCTGGTTCTGCTGATCGGCGCAGGCCTCGCGCTCCGCACTCTGGTGCAACTCTGGAACGTGGATCCCGGCTTCAATCCTCGCAATGTCCTCACCTTCGGCTTTTCGCTTTCGCCGTCCACGTTGCGGACCAGCCCCGCCGCAATTCGCGAATCGTTCCGCGCCGCCGAATCCGCAGTCTCGTCCACGCCGGGAATTCAGTCCGTCTCGCTGAGCTGGGGCGCGTTCCCGATGAGCGGCGACGACGAGTGGCTCTTCTGGCTCGATGGCCAGCCCAAACCTACCACGACGAACGAAATGAACTGGGCCATTGAATACGTCGTGGACTCGGACTATCTGAAAATAATGCAAACTCCCCTGCGCAGCGGCCGCTTCTTCACCGCGCGCGATGACGAGCATTCACCGCCCGTCCTCGTGATTGACGACGTCCTCGCGCGCCAATATTTCCCCGACGAAAATCCCGTCGGCAAGCGCCTCTTCCTCGATATCGGCCAGTCAAATATTCAGGCGCAAATTATCGGCGTAGTCGCCCACGTAAATCAGTGGGGACTCGATACCGACGACACCGAGCGCCTCCGCGCCCAGCTTTATTTTCCGTTCATGCAGCTTCCCGATCCCTCGATGGCTCTCGCGCCCACCGGCATGCGCATGGTCGTGCGCACCCGCGGCGCAGCTCCCGGCGCATTCGATTCCATTCGCCAGTCCGTGCAGCAAGTAAATAGCGAACAAGTCGTGTATGGCGCGCAAACCATGCCCGAAGTCATCAGCGATTCCACAGCCACGCGCCGATTTTCTGCGATTCTTCTCGGATCATTCGCCCTCGTCGCGCTCCTGCTTTCCGGCGTCGGCATCTACGGCGTAATCTCCTACTTGATCGGCCAACGCACGCACGAAATCGGTGTCCGCGTGGCGCTAGGCGCGCAACAAAGCAAAGTTCTCTGCCAAGTTCTCGGCGAAGGCCTCAAGCTCGCAATCACCGGCGTCGTAATCGGCATGGCTGCCGCGTTCGGCCTAACGCGCCTCATGAGCAGCCTGCTCTACGGCGTCAGCCCCACCGACCCGCTCACCTTCACCGCCGTAGCGGCCCTCCTAATCACCGTAGCCTTAGCCGCCTGCTACATCCCAGCCCGCCGCGCCGCCGCCGTAGATCCCATGGTCGCCCTGCGCCATGAGTAAGCGTCGTCGCGCCGTCACCCTGAGCCGAGCGAAGGATCCCTCTTCGCTTTCTCTCAACCAAAGTTCCCGTCGAGCTTTTGATTTGCGTTTCTTTGCGCGATTCTCACACCCGCCCGCTGTAACATGCACATAAACGATCCGGCTAGTTGCGGAGGCCGCAAATGAACTCAATCCTGCAAGACCTCAAATTCGCAATCCGCACGCTCACAAAATCTCCGGTCTTCACGCTCGTAGCTATCCTCACACTCGCCCTCGGCATCGGCGCCAATACCGCAATCTTCAGCGTCGTCAATGCCGTCCTCCTTCGCCCTCTGCCATTCAAAAATCCTTCGCGCCTGGTCTGGTCGTGGGGAATTTGTCCCCTCTGTGACCACGGCGCCGTCTCTCCCTCCGATTTTCTCGACTATCGTGCTCAAAACCATTCCTTCGAATCCTACGGCGCCAAGGCCAACGGCGATTCGCTTTTCAATCTCACCGGCAATGACAAACCAATTCAGATCAAAGGGTCCATGGTCACCGCCGGTTTTTTTGACGCTCTCGGCATTCAACCCCGCTACGGCCGCTTGTTCAACGAGTCCGACGAAAAGACCACGGATCCCGATGTCATAATTCTCAGCCACCATTTGTGGCAAGACCGCTTCGGTGGCGATCCCCAAGTAATCGGAAAAACCATTTCGCTCGACGGCAAATCACGCACCGTCGTCGGCGCCCTCGCGTCTGACATCCCCGTTCTCACCGAAGCCGATCTCTGGTTTCCGGCTCCCTTTCTGAATCCGGGCATGCAGACCCGCCACTCCCATTTCCTCCGTCCCATCGGTCTTCTCAAAACCGGCGTCACCATCTCTCAAGCGCAGTCCGAACTTGACGCGATTGCGACTCGCCTCGCCGCGCAATATCCCGTCACCAATAATGGATGGGGCGTGAAACTCGACCTTCTTCAGAACGTCATCGTCGGCGATGTGCGTCCCGCCTTCATGGTGCTCGTCGGCGCCGTCGCTCTGGTTCTCCTGATTGCCTGCGCTAATATCGCTAGTCTGCTCTTCGCGCGAAATTCGGCTCGCCAGCGCGAAATTGCCATCCGCACCGCGTTAGGCGCAGGGCGCTCCCGACTGCTACGCCAGCTCCTCACCGAAAGTCTCGTCCTCGCGCTCGCAGGAGGTGTTGCCGGAATCTTTCTCGCCAACGCCGGCGTCGAGCTCTTGAAGCAGCTCGGTCCGCAAAGCCTCCCGCGCCTCGATGAAGTAAATATCAGCAGCACCGTTCTCGCTTTCACTTTTGTCACCGCAGTTTTCACCGGAATACTTTTCGGTCTCGGTCCCGCGCTCAAAGCCAGCCGTCGCGATCTCACGCAAAGCCTGAAAGAAGGCGGCGCCTCCGGCGATTCGCGCTCCAAACATCGCGCGCACAATGCGCTGGTCGTCGCCGAAGTGGCGCTTTCCGTCGTCGTTTTGATCGCCTCCGGCCTGCTGCTCAATAGTTTCTGGCGCTTGATGCGCGTGCATCCGGGCTTCGATCCCACAAATGTTCTCGCTACCGAACTCTCTCTCGTCTCGCCGCACTACGACGACGCGCAACGCCGCGAATCGTTCTTCCACCAGCTTCAGGACCGCTTGCAATCCTCTCCGGGAGTCAATAGCGCGGGCTTCATTTCCGAATTGCCTCTCAGCGGCGAGGCGAACGACACTTTCTTCACCATCACCGAACATCCCCCCGCGAACCCAAACGACAACGATGACGCCGATTTTCGCAACATTGACGGCGACTACTTCGCCACGATGCGCATTCCGCTCCTTGCCGGACGCGTATTTGACCGCCAGGATTCGGCGGAGTCCAGCAAAGCGCTCATCGTCAATGAGCCGTTTGTGAAGAAGTTTTTCCCGAACGAAGACCCCATTGGCAAGCACTTGAACATGTATGAAGGCAAACCCGAATTCGTCACGCGCGAAATTGTGGGTGTCGTCGGCGGCAACAAACACTTCGCATTGCAGGAATCGCTGCGCCCCGAAATGTTCAAGCCCGGCTCGTTCACCCGCATGAACATTGTCGTCCGCAGCGCGGGCAATCCCGCCGCGCTCACTGCCGTCGTGCGCCAGGCCATCCATGCGATCGATCCCGATGAGGCCACTTCCACGTTTCGCACTATGGACGACGTCATTTCACTTTCGGCTGCAGGCGATCGTTTCAATACAGTCTTGCTCGGGGCCTTTGGGGGTATCGCGCTGCTGCTAACCGCCGCTGGAATTTTCGGGGTGCTCTCATATCTGGTTGCCCAGCGCACCCGCGAAATCGGCCTGCGCATGGCTCTCGGCGCGCAACCTCAGGACGTTCTCCGCGTGATCGTAGGCCACGGGCTGCGCCTCGTCCTCGCTGGTCTATGCATCGGCGTCGCAGCCGGGCTGGTAGTGACGCGTTGGATGTCCAGCGTCCTGTTCGACGTGAAGCCCACCGACCCGCTGACGTTCACGGCAGTAGCCGTAGTGCTAACCGCAGTAGCGTTTTTGGCGACCTACATCCCAGCGCGTCGCGCGATGCGCGTGGATCCCATGGTCGCGCTGCGCTATGAATGAACATCGTGTGCGCGTCGTCATCTGGAGGAGGACGAATCATATTGCGTGCGTCGTCATCCTGAACCCGCGAGTGCGGGTGAAGGCTCTCTGTTCGCCTTGTCCCAGGCGACGTTCACATCGTCCCGTATCGTGTAAGAACCACCCACGAATCGCCTGCTATAACATGCATACAATTTTTCACGCTCTACGCGGAGGTCACCAATGAACTCAATCCTGCAAGACCTCAAATTCGCCATCCGCATGCTCGCGAAATCTCCAGGCTTCACTCTGGTCGCCATCCTCACCCTCGCCCTCGGCATCGGCGCCAACACCGCAATCTTCAGCGTCGTCAACGCCGTCCTGCTCCGCCCGCTCCCCTTCCAGAATTCCTCCCAACTCGTCGTCCTCCGTGAAACCTACAAAAGCGTCGGCAACGTCGCCGTCTCCTACCCCGATTTTCTAGACTGGCGCGAGCAAAGCCATGCCTTCACCGCCATGTCCGTCATCAACAACGTCAACTTCAATCTTTCCGGCGTCGCTCAACCTGAAAGTATCGATGGCTACGCCGTCTCACCGAATTTCCTCACGCTCCTCGGCGTCCGCCCTGTTCTCGGTCGCGATCTTCTTCCGTCCGAAGAAAAACCCGGCACCGCCCCCGTCGTCCTACTCAGTTATCAGCTCTGGCAATCTCACCTCGGCGGCGATCCCGGCGTCATCGGCCGCTCCATCACCCTCGACGGCCGCAGCTTCTCCATCGTCGGCGTGCTCCCTCCCACCTTCCGTTTTCTCGATACCACCGATGTCATCGTCCCCATTGGCTTCTTCGCCGCTGAGTTCACCGACCGCGCCCAACGTGGCGATATGGACGTACTCGGCCGCCTCTCCTCCGGCGTCGCACTCCCGCAGGCTGCCGTCGAAATGGATACGATCACCGCCCGCCTCGCCGAGCAGTATCCGCAATCCAACCACGGCTTTGGTGCGCACCTCGAATCCCTTCGCGAAGCCTTCGCAGGCGACACGCGCCTCGCCGTCCTAGTCCTGTTCGGCGCCGTCGTCTTCGTCTTGCTGATCGCCTGCGTCAACGTCGCCAATCTGTTTCTGGTGCGCGGTGCCGCGCGGGCACGCGAAATCGCTCTGCGCCAGGCATTTGGCGCTAGCCGCGGCCGCCTCATCCGCCAAATGTTGACGGAAAGCCTCGTGCTTGCATTCTGCGGCGGCTTGCTCGGCATCATCCTCGGAGCGTGGGGAATCTCCGGCCTGGGATACTTGCTACATGCTAATTCACTGCAAACCATGGGCGTTCGCATGGACCTCAGCGTCTTCCTCTTCGCCGCCGTCATCATCGTTCTCGTCGCCTTCGCCTTCGGACTAATCCCCGCGCTGCAAGCCACCCGCCCCGATGTGCACGAAACTCTAAAAGAAGGTGGACGCAGCGCGACTTCCACCTCTGCGCAACATCGTCTACGCGGCGCGCTCGCCATCGCCGAAACCGCTCTAGCCCTCGTCCTCCTCGTCGGTGCCGGCCTCATGCTCAAAAGCCTCTACCATCTGATTCAAGTCAGCCCCGGTTTCCAGCCCGCTCGCCTCCTCTACATGGAAATGGACCTGCGCACCGACCAGTATTCCAAAGATCCGGCCATCCTGAATTTCTGGCAACAAGTCCTCGACCGCGTTCGCGTCATCCCCGGCGTTGAATCCGCTGCCCTGGGCACGGACGTTCCTCTCACCGGTACTCATCGCCGCTCAGACATCACCATCGAAGGTCTTCCCACTCCCGGTCCTGGCGAATTCCCTCATCCCGACCGCCACACGATCAGCGCCGCCTACATCACCACCATGGGCATCCCACTTCTGCGCGGCAGAAATTTCTCCGATGCTGACAACGAAACCGCACCAGACGTCGCTCTCGTCAACTCCACCATGGCCCGCCGCTTCTTCACCGACGGCGATCCCATCGGCAAACGTTTCCTCTGGGGTCATCCCGGCGAAGACGAAAAATGGATCACCATCGTCGGCGTCGTCGCAGACACCAAACTCTACGGTCTGGACAATCCCGCGCGCCTGGAAGTTTATTCTCCGTACCGCCAGCGTCCCAGCGCGGACATGAACCTGGTCGTCCGCTCCGCCGTGGACCCCGCCAGCCTCACCTCCTCCATTCGCGCCGCCGTCGCAACGATCGATAAGGACCAACCCATCTTCGACGTCCACACCATGCAACAACTCGTGGACGATTCCATCTCCACCCGCCGCCTCACCCTCGTTCTCCTCGGAATCTTCAGCGCGCTAGCTTTGATTCTCGCTGCCATCGGAATTTACGGAGTGATGGCCTACAGCGTAGCTCTACGCACCCAGGAAATCGGCATTCGCATGGCGCTCGGCGCACAACAAAAGGACGTCCTGCGCCTGATCCTCGGCCAAGGCTCGCGCATCGCACTTTTCGGTGTAGGCATCGGCCTGACAGCCGCCGCAGCGCTAGCCCGCCTGCTCTCCAGCCTGCTCTTCTCCGTAAGCCCCAGCGATCCTGTAACCTTCGCCGCCGTAGCAATCCTGCTGGTGGCCGTCGCCCTCCTAGCCTGCTACATTCCGGCCCGCCGCGCCCTCCGCGTCGACCCCATCATCGCCCTCCGCTACGAATAAACATGATGCCAAGCCCGTCTCTGTACCTCCGCGCCTGGATGGCAAATCCCACCGCCAGTGTTTTCCATTTTCTCTTTTCCATTTTCCTCCTCTGATATCATGGCTAAATGCCCGACGCTCTCAGCATCCAACGCGAACAACTCGAAGCTGATGTCCTGGTCATCGGCGCCGGTCCTGGCGGCCTCTCCTGCGCCCTGCACCTCGCCAATCTCATCGAAAAACACAACGAGGCAAAAAAATCCCCCTCCCTCTCCGCGGAAAATATTTACGTCCTGGAAAAAGGCCGCGAAATCGGCGCCCACCAGCTTTCCGGCGCAATCATGGACCCGCGCGGTTTGCGCGAGCTACTCCCCGACTTCGAAAAAACCGCTCCTCTCGATACTCCCGTAACCGGCGACGCCGCCTACTACTTCACCGAATCCAGCAGCTACAAACTTCCCGTCACTCCGCCGCCGCTGCAAAATCACGGCAACTACGTCGTCTCGCTCAACAAGCTCGTGAAATGGCTCGGCGGCCTGGTAGAAAAAAAAGGCGTCAATCTCTTCACTCAATTTGCCGGCAGGGAACTGCTCTACGACAAAAACGGCATCGCCGGCGTCCTCACCGAAGATAAAGGCGTGGACAAGAACGGCAAACCGAAAGACAATTTCACCCCCGGCTACGAATTGCGCGCGAAAGTTACCGTCCTCGCCGAAGGTCCGCGCGGCTCGCTCACCAAGGAACTCGTCAGCAAACTGAAGCTCGACGGCCTAAACCCGCAAGTCTACGGCCTGGGCATCAAGGAACTGTGGGACGTTCAACCCGGAAAAATCTCGACGGGCTTCGTCGCTCACACGCTCGGCTGGCCGCTCAGTTCAGACCTCTACGGCGGCGGCTGGGTTTACGGCCTGCAGAATAATCGCGTCTCGCTCGGCATGGTTGTCGCGCTGGAATATCACGATCCTCTCTTCGACCCGCACGAAGTCTTCCAAAAATATAAATCGCATCCCTTCGTCAAAAATATTCTCGCAGGCGGCAAACTCATCCGCTACGGCGCGAAAACCGTTCCCTACGGCGGCTGGTATTCGATGCCGCGCAGCTATGTGGACGGCGGCCTGATCATCGGCGATTCCGCCAGCCTGCTGAATTCGCAGCGCCTGAAGGGAATTCACACCGCCATCAAAAGCGGCATGCTCGCCGCCGAAACAATCTACGAAGCTCTCTGCGCGGGCGACACGTCCGCAAAAACTCTCTCCGCCTATCCGCAAAAAATTGAGCAGAGCTGGATCAAGAAAGAACTCTGGGAAGTTCGCAATTTCCACCAAGCATTTCACGGCGGCTTGTATTCGGGTCTAGTGCAGGCAGGCTTGCAATTCGTAACCGGCGGCCGCGGCCTCAGCGATCCCATGCGTAACGATCCGGGCTACGAGGAATATACCAAGCTGAATCGCCCACGCACTCTGGTGGACCAATCCGCGCGCTTCAAAGGCGATGGCAAGCTCACCTTCGATCGCCTCACCGACGTCTACCATTCCGGGACGCGCCACGAAGAAGATCAGCCGTGCCATCTCGTCGTCCTCGAACCCAATATTTGCGGCGATCGCTGCGTCCGCGAGTACGGTAACCCCTGCCAATATTTTTGTCCTGCAGCGGTCTACGAAATGGTCACGGAAAAGGGCGAGCCCAAACTGAAGATCAACGCGTCCAACTGCGTCCACTGCAAAACCTGCGACATCGCCGACCCCTACCAGATCATCAACTGGATCCCGCCAGAAGGCGGTGGCGGCCCAAACTACGAAGGAATGTGAATCGCGCTACAGCGCGACTCACCCTGAAATCCCGCAGTGCGGGATCGAAGGGTCGCATCCGATCTCAGACGCGCCATTTGCTCATACGTCTTCGCCCAAAAAATTCTAGCTACTCCCGCCAAACGCCCTCTTCAATCGCGCCCAAAATCCTTCCTTCTTTCCCCCGGATGATTTCGCATCTCCCGCCCCCTGTTTTCCTGGCGACGAGCTGGACTTCTGCGCCACCGTTTCCAAATGCGGCGCGTCCACATGTCCCGTGAATTGATATTCGGGCTCCACATGCACGGTCCGCACCAGCAAAACCGCCCCAATCGCCGGGTCTTCCGGCGGCGCAGGCGATGACGAAGCCGAATATACCAGCGGCGGCAAAATAATCTTGTACTCCGGCACTGAAACCACCGGCGGAGGCGGCGCTGCGTCCTTCGGCGCCGGCAAAGTCGGATGCGTCTCGTTCGCGCCAGCCAGAATCCTCAGCTGCACGTTTGGTTGCGGCGCAGGCTCCTTCTCGGCGACCGCAATCGGCGGTGCGGGCGCGGGTGCAGGCGCCGCTTCCGAAGGATACTGTTCCACATTCAATTGATCTGGCGACGTCACTCCCATCACCGGAATCTGCGGTGGCGGCAAAGTCTGCGCATGCATCGGAGTGCACTCGCAACTCCCCGGCGCGCCCGCTACTGGCACCAGGTTTCCCGCGGACAGAAAGAATTCGCCGCTCTGCGGAACGATCAATCCCGCGCCAGTAAATTGCTGCTCCAACCGAATCGCGCCGCTCGATGCCACCACGCACAGCGAATCATTCATATCCAGCCCCGCGGTGATCTCGCGGCTCGCTCCGCCAATATCGATCGGCGTCGCAATCATCGTCGGCGTAAATATCCGCAACGGCGTGCTCGCCGGCAGCTGCAAGTGAATGCGCCCAAAATTCAACGCCAAAGTAATCGAAGCCCCGGACTGCAGCAGTGTGAACTTCGCCGGCCCGCAAACATCCACTTCTCCGCCCGCAAGCAACGTCAATCGCGCTTTCTCGTCGTGCACCGTCAGCACGCTGCCGTTGAATACGAAGCTCGGCGATCCAGGCATCGCAGCAACAGCAGGCGAATTATTCGCAGTCGTGCCGTTGTCCACAGACACATCATTCCCTTCGACCCGCCCGATCGCGCCAGCCGGCGCTTGCTGCCCCCACGACAGCCGTGGGCATGCCAGAAAAGCCGTGCACACAAGAATCAGCACAACGACCATTCTGGGCCGCAACAGAAGGGCATTACAGAGCGCGGATTGTGGTCGGGAGCACATCAGGACCAGAGTGAGTTTCCGTCTTATACTATACCGCAGTGGATACCGACGCGAAATCAGCCGCTCCCGCACGCGCTCCAAATGCCACATCGCCATTCGATTTGCGCGGACCACAACTTTCGCGCTGGCGCCGCATGCAAATCCCCGTGATCGCTTGGTTCGTCTACGGCGCGATTCGCCTCATCGGCCCCACCCTCCGCCTCGACGTCGTCGGCGCCCATAACGCAGTCATTATCGAACATGGCGGCGAAACCGGCATCGGAGCTTTCTGGCATCGCTGCATTTTTTCCGCAGCATGGGTCTGGCGCAACCGCGGCATGGTGATCATGAACACGGTGAACTTCGACGGCCAGTGGACCCGCCGCGTAATCGAACGCCTCGGTTTCGGCACCGCGCAAGGCAGCTCCAGCCGTGGCGCCATCGAAGGCCTCAACGTGATGGCCCTGCGCATCAAAGAAGGGAAGCACGTCGCATTTACGATCGATGGTCCGCGCGGCCCGCGCTACGTCGCCAAACCCGGACCAATAATTCTGGCGCGCCGCACCGGCAGCCCCATCACTGTCTTTCACATCGGCCTGCAACACGGCTACACGTTCCAGAAATCCTGGGACCTCTTCCAGATTCCAATCCCGTTTACGCGCGTCGTCATGTTCCTGGCGCCCGCCGTTCGCGTTCCCACCGATGCCGGCAGCGAAGTCATGCACCAGAAACAAGCCGAAATGCAGGCCGCGCTGGAAAAAGTGCGCGACGCCGCGGAATCCTGGTTTCAACTGAGTGATCAGCAACGGAAGGAAGTGCGCGCCACGTGGAATCGCCGCGATTAATAAGCCGGCAGCAAAAAGAATCGCCTGAAGTTTCTATCCCTCGCCCAGCTTTACCGGAATATTAATCTGCTTGCCGTCGCGTACGATCGTCAGCGTCACGGTATTCCCCGGCTGCGAACGGTTCAGCATCAAATTCAAATCCATCTGGTTGGTGATCGCCTTGCCATCCACCGCAATCAGCACGTCGCCGCCTATCCGCAATTCCTGCAAGCCTGCCACCATGGATTTGTTGCCGCCGCGAATTCCCGCGGCCGCCGCCGCGCCACCCGGCTCCACGCGCTCGATCAATACTCCCTGTTGCACATTTAACTTCAGCGCTTCCGCAAGTCCCGGCCACAGTGCGCGCCCTTCCGCGCCCAGCGTTGCACGGCGCACTCGCCCATACTTAATTAAATCTTCCGCCACTCGCCGCGCCGTATTAATCGGAATCGCGAATCCAATTCCCGCCGTCGTTCCGGTCGGCGCATAAATCGCGCTGTTGATCCCAATCACTTGCCCGTGCGAATCCAGCAGCGGTCCGCCGGAATTTCCGCGATTGATCGAAGCATCGGTTTGAATCGCTTCATCGATAAAAGTATTCTCGCTGGTCTGCACCGTGCGCCCCAGCGCGCTCACAATCCCGGTAGTAAGCGTGCTGGAAAATCCAAATGGATTGCCGATCGCCAGTGCCCGTTGCCCCACCAGCAGGTTGCGCGAATCCCCCAACGTCAATGGCGTGAGCTTGTGTCCTTGCGTATCTATCTGAATCAGCGCGATGTCGTTGCGCGTATCTTCACCGATCAGCTTGGCTTTGTAACGCGTCAGGTCGCCCAGCGTCACCTCAATCGTCTGCGCGCCCTGCACTACGTGATAATTCGTCAGGATGTGCCCATCCACATCAATCAGAAATCCCGAGCCCGCGCCCTCCACCGGCACAGGATTGTAGAAGAAATCATATTCCACCATGCGCGTAACGATGTTCGCCACCGCCGGCGACGCCAGGCGATAGATGCGCACATTTTCAGCTTCCGTGGGATCCAGTGCAGTCGCCGCGCCCGCATCCGGCGGACGCAACGCGTCCACCGCCGCGGGATTTCTTTCGCCGTAGCGCGAACCGGCCCAATACGCGCCGAGCCCGATGATCAGCCCGATGGCCAGCAGCCGCACCGCGCGTCCGTCGCTTCCCGCTCTGTTCGTGAAGCTCATGAAAAAGGCTCTCGCTCCCCGCGACACCGGCATTTTCGCACGAAATCGCTCTGCCAGTTAGTACGCTGCAACCTCAGGAAATGTTTCCAGCCGCGGGAGCTGCCGGTCGCGACAGTCGTTTCACCATTTCCATCGCCTGGCGCTCTGTTGCTTCCAACGAGCCCGAACAGTCAATCGTCTCATCGCCCAGCCGGCGCTTTTCTACCATGGGCATTTGCGCTGCGATGCGCAGTTGAGCCTGTTCCGCCGTCAGCCCGCGCTCCACCAGCCGTTGCAATTGCTGTTCCGCAGGGCACCAGCACACAATTACCTGGTCGAGCTCTTTGTTGTAGCCCGCCTCAATGATCAGCGCTGCTTCCACCACGGCCAGCTCCGGCCCGCCCGCCTGCGCCAGCGCCGCAAACCATTTCCGCACCACGTCCAAAATCCGCGGATGCAAAATCTGATTCAATCGCACCCGCTTTTGCGCATCCGCAAATATAATTTGTCCCAGCTTGCTGCGGTCCACGTTGCCGTAGGTGTCCAGGATTTCCTTGCCGTACTCGCGAACCACTTCGTGGTACGCATCTTGCCCCTGCTCGAGCAGTTCGTGGCCCAGCGTGTCCGCATCCAGCACCGGACAATCCAGCTCGCGCAGCATCGCCGCCACGGTGGATTTGCCGGAAGCGATTCCGCCGGTGAGTCCGACGCGCAACATCAGCGTTGCACGGCCGCAGCCGCCGGAGCTTTCGCGGAAGCGCGGGATCCCCGCCGCAGTCGCGCGGCCTTGATGGTATTGCTCATCAGCATGGCGATGGTCAGCGGGCCGACTCCGCCCGGCACAGGAGTGATCGCTCCGGCAACGCTCGCGACATCCGGATGCACGTCGCCGACAAGCGCGGTTCCCTTTTCGCGGAACGCGGCCAGCCGCTCCGGAAAATGCGCGAAGAAATCTTCCGCCCGCGCGGGATCGCTGACGCGATTGATGCCCACGTCAATCACCGTCGCGCCCGAACGCACAAAATCCGGCGTCACCATTCCCGCGCGGCCCAGCGCCGCCACCACGATGTCTGCGCGGCGAACTACTTCCGGCAAATTGCGCGTCTTCGAATGGCAAATCGTCACGGTAGCGTTCGCGTGCATCAGCAGCAGCGCCATCGGCTTGCCCACAATATCGCTGCGTCCCAGCACCGCGGCGTTCGCGCCTTCCAGCGGAATCGCGCTGCGCCGGAAAATCTCCATCACGCCGGAAGGGGTGCAAGCCACCAATGTCGGCCGCCCAGCCGCCAGGTGCCCCACATTGATCGGATGAAACCCGTCCACATCTTTCGCCGGATCCACCGCATCGAGAATTTTCTTCGCATCCACCTGCGGCGGCAAGGGAAGTTGCACCAGGATGCCATCCACATCATCCCGACCATTCAAATCTTCCACAATCGCGAGCAACTCCGTCGTCGAAATCGTGGCCGGCGGCGTGACCTGAATACTCGCAAGTCCTAGCTTCTCGCAAGCCGCAATTTTGCTTTTCACATAAACTTTCGAAGCGGGATTGTCGCCCACCAGCACCGCCGCGAGCCCAGGCCGAATCCCCGCAGCCGCCAGCGCAGCGATTTCGCCCGCCAGCTCGCCATAAATCTGATCGCGGATCGCGTTGCCGTTCAGTATGCGCACAGCTAAAAACACTCCTCGATGCAGGTTGAATTATTTCCGAATCGCCATAATAACACAGCGAAATCCGCCCTGGACGAACGGGGTAACGTAGCCTCTACAGCCGCGAGGGTGAACGGATATAGAATGTTTGTACCAATGGTTTGAAGGAAATCGCGGAATGGTATTTGGACAAGACACCGAAAGAAAGCGCCAGGAACGCGCCATGCGTGAAGCCGGAAGATTGCCGCCCGGCCAATCGCTTACCTTGAAGTGGCCCGTGCTCCATGCGGGCAGCGTGCCGCGTTTCGATCCGGCCACTTGGGATTTTCGTGTGACAGGAATGGTTGAGCGCCCGTTGCGCCTCACCTGGGAGGAATTCTCGCACTCGCCCATGACCGCCGTGACCGCCGACATGCACTGCGTCACGCGCTGGAGCCGCTTCGACGTGCGCTGGGAAGGCGTCGCCTTCACCGAAGTAGTGAAGCTCATCTCGCTGAAGCCCGCCGCGAAATACGTGATGGTCGAAGCCGAGCAAGGCTACACCTCAAACGTCCCGCTCGCCGACCTGCTGCGGCCCACAACTTTATTCGCGCTGCAACACAATGGCGAGCCGCTTCCCGCCGAGCATGGCTATCCCGTCCGCCTCGTAGTGCCGCACCTCTACGCTTGGAAAAGCGTGAAGTGGGTCCGCGGCCTGGAATTCATGGCGCAGGATGTCCCCGGCTTCTGGGAAGAAAACGGCTACAGCATGTACGGCGATCCCTTCAAGGAGCAGCGCTACAGTGCCGGCTGATTCGAGCCGCGAGCCGATCGAAGGTGGCGACGCCAAGGCCCCAAAAACGAAAGTGCCCCGGAATGCCGCGCCGGGGCGCAATGTTCGTCTAGCCTCGCGTGTCAAATAATTAGTAGATGTCGTACTGCTCCCAATGCAGCGTGGGATCAGCCTGGATGATGATGCTCTTCTTCGTCCAGCGCTCCAGCTCCTCGATCAGCGAAGACTCCCGCGTCTTGAGCGCCTTCGAAATTTCCGGATGGACGCGCAACGTAATGCTGCCCGAACCCATCTCCGGCGCCATCTTCCGTGCTTCCGTCTGAATTTCGTAGCAGAGCGTGGGGATGGACTTCACCATGCCGGAACCAGTGCAGTACGGGCAGGGCTGGCACAGAGTGCGTTCCAACGCCTGCTTGGTGCGTTTACGCGTGATCGCCACCAAGCCAAATTCATTGAAGCGCAGCACTTTTGACGGGGCGCGGTCGGCGCGCAAAGCGTCTTCCAGCACCGCCATCACTTTCTCGCGGTTGCGCCGCTCTTCCATGTCAATGAAATCAATAATGATGATCCCGCCCAGATCGCGCAGCCGCATCTGCCGCACGATTTCCTTGCAGGCTTCCAGGTTCGTGCGCACGATGGTGTCTTCCAACCGGTTCGAGCCTTTGCCCACAAATTTTCCGGTGTTCACGTCAATCGCCACCAGCGCTTCGGTGTGATTGATCACGATGTAGCCGCCGGATTTCAGCCACACTTTCGGCCGCAGCCCCTTGTCAATTTCCTGCTGGATGCCGAACTCTTCGAATACCGGAGTCTCTTTGGTGTAAAGCTTCACCCGCCCAACCAGCTGCGGCTGGAAGCGGCTCATGAAGTCCACCACTTTGGTGTATTCCTCTTCGGTGTCCACCCAGATCGCGCCAAAATCCGGCGTGATGTAGTCGCGCAGAATGCGCTCCACCAGATTCAAGTCACGATGCAGCAACGAAGGTGCCTTGCGCTGTTCGGAACGCGCCTTGATTTCAGACCACGTGCGCGTCAGGAATTCTACGTCCGCGCGAACTTCCTCCGGCGCCGCACTAGCCGCCGCCGTGCGCACGATGAAGCCGCCGCCGGAAGTTCCCTTCGCATCCGTCACCAGATGCCGCAACCGCGCGCGTTCCTCAGCAGAAGCTATTTTCCGCGACACTCCGGTGTGATCCAGCGTCGGCATATAAACCAAAAACCGCCCGGGCAATGCGACGTGGCTGGTAATCCGCGCGCCTTTTTTGCCCAGCGGTTCCTTTGCGATCTGAACGATAATTTCCTGGCCCTGCTTCAGCATGTCCGCGATCAGCTGCGTGCGTCGCGGCTGCTGCGGCCGGCCGTGGCTGTGCCCGCCACTGTGCCCCTGCTGCGGACGCCGGCCTCTGTCATCGCGCCGGCCACCACGATCGCGGCCGCCACGACGCGCGGGATTCTGCATGCGCGAACGGAAATCGCCCCGCACGCGCGCCTGGAAGGGCTGCTGTGCCGGCGGCTGCCCGCCTTCCGCTGAAATCGCGCCGTCATTTTCAACCCGTGCCGCGATGGAATCTGGTCCTTCGATTTCGCCGGGCACCTGTCCCTGCGGCGCGATCATGCCTTCTTCTTCGGCCGCCGCCTCTTCCTGCTCGAGCTCTGCGTCCTCGGAATCTTCCGCGTGGTCTTCGCTCTCGTGCACTTCGCTTTCGTGCTCTTCCACGTCGTGTTCGTTGTGCTCGTCGTGATCGCGGTGATCGCCATGGTCCGCATGATCATCGTGCACGCCGGCATCGGCGGCCGCGTCAGCCGCCGCAAACACGCGATTTTGCGCGTCGCGCACCGCATCGTCATCCTGAGCGTCGGCAATGTGCTCGGCCAGCGCTGCGGCTTCTTCTTCGGTCAAATCCACGTGAGGATGCTCTTCGTGGTGCTGCTGTACTTCCGGCGCATCACTCAGCTCGAAATTCGCGCTCAAGCTTTCCACTTGATTCCAGTCGCGCGAAATCTGCGAGCCGTGAGCACCCTGCGCCGCCGGCTCCTCCACGGGCGCGTCCGGCATCGGCGAGGAATCCACTTCTGGACCGGGAGGCATCAGCGGAGAAAGTGGCGCGAAGCGAACCGCGTCAGGAACAGGTGCGTTGTCCTGCGGCTGGTTTGTCTGCGGTTCGGAAGCCTCCGGTTCAGGTGCCAATGGTTCGGGAGGAAGATGCGTATGCGCCTTCCATTTCGAAAGCGTCTCGCCCGGCAGCGGCTCCAAACCACCGCTCGACGCAGGCGCGCGGAATCCTTCATTTCGCCGCGGAAAACTTTCCCGCGCCGGGAAAGATCCTCGGCCCGAAGACTCGCGCGCAGCAGGACCGCGACGGTATTCCGCCGGCTGTTCCTCCGAACGCGAAGGCGCTACCGAATCATGCATTCCCTCGTGCGTTTCTTCACCCACATCTTCCTGCACGTTCCCATGCGGTCCTGATTCATGCGCGCCCGATTCATGCACGCCGGATTCATGCTGCTCGAAAGCAGGCGTATAACTCGGTGCCGCTTCGGCATCATGCGACTGCGTCTGCGCAGCCGCTGCCGAAATATCCGACGGCCCTCTCTCCCTGAATTTCGCGAGAGATTCTCCAGGCAGCAGAGTTGAGATATGTCCTTCCGGCGTTCCCGGTTCGCTCGCATGATCCTCAGGCGGTCGTGACGATGCATACTTCGATGAGGGAAGCTCGCGCCCGAATCGTCCGCCGCGATCCCCGCCAGGTCTGGCTCCGCCACTGCTGCGGCCGCGTCCGCCGCCACTACCGCCGCGCCGGCCAAAACGCCCGCCGCGATCTCCGCCGGGCCTGCCGCCGCGCGAACGACTCTCAAATCGTCCGCGATCAGACCCATGTCCGCCGCCCGATGGCCGAGAAACTGCCGGCGAAAACGTCCCCGGTGCCGACGCCCCGCGCACCGCCGAAATAGATTCACCAGGAAGCGGTTCGAGCCCTGCACCAGCGCCCGCAACCGGAGCCGCACCAGCACCAGCGCCCGAACGAGGCGATTCCACATCAATCGGCTCGATGATCGGCGCAGTCCCGGTATTCGCAGGGAAAACCTGCCCGCCCTGCTCCTCCATCTTCTGGGCTTTGTCCTCGACCGTCGTGACGACGTGATCCAGCTCTTCAATCTCTTCCATGAAGTCGCTGACGTACAGGAAGGCGTCGCTATCGAGGCCAATTTCCACGAAGGCAGACTGCATGCCTGGCAGCACGCGCGTAACTTTGCCTTTGTAGATGCTTCCGACTAACGCAAACTCTTTTTCCCGCTCGACGTAATACTCACAAAGCTGTCCTTCTTCCAGAATGGCGACCCGTGTCTCGTGGGGGTTCGCCGAAATAACCATTTCCTTCGACATG
>Ga0209169_10000608_pt1 | contig 21915 bp, 20 predicted proteins | sample HubBroMetageWRM4_FD_188346 | JGI IMG/M metagenome (GOLD analysis project Ga0209169, IMG submission 188346) | Warmed soil microbial communities from the Hubbard Brook experimental Forest, New Hampshire - Hubbard Brook CCASE Soil Metagenome WRM 4... | ecosystem: Environmental > Terrestrial > Soil...
TCGTCGCTGGCGTCTACACCGGTGATTTTTTTGACCGCGAAGAGTGGCGAAGCTGACCGCATTCTGGGGCTTGAGCTGGGCGCGGACGACTATATTCCCAAGCCTTTCAGCCCGCGGGAATTGGTGGCGCGAGTCAAGGCGGTGTTGCGACGTTTTGAGCGGCCGCTTTCGCAGTCGCCGATGCGCATCGGCGAAATTGAAATTGATCCCGGCGCGATGACGCTCACGGTACGCGGCCAATCGGTGACCACCACGGCCACGGAGTTCCGCCTGCTGGATTACTTTGCGCGGCACCTGGGGCGAGTATTCACGCGCGACCAGTTGCTCGATTCGGTGTGGCGCGACACGGCGTACGTGACGCCTCGATCGGTGGATGTATACGTGCGCCGCATCCGGGAGAAGATTGAGCCCGACCCGGAAAATCCTCGCTACTTGAAAACGGTACGGGGGGCCGGTTATCGCTTTGAGGCGGCCAAGTGAGAAACCGGATTTTTCTTAAACTGCTGACCGCCTTTGCGCTGGTGATCGCGGCCACCGCGGTAGCGCTGAATTTTTCCCTCGTGCCCGCGTGGGAAGCTTCGCTTCGGCAGGAAATCGAACGCAATCTCAAACAGAAAACCGTGATGTTCGCCAACCGGGTCAACACCGACCGCGAGCGTGGAATTCAAGACATCGTCTCGCAGGAAGGTCAGGCTGCGGGAGCGAGGGCCACGGTCATTTCTTCGACGGGCAAAGTGCTGGCGGATTCCGAGGTCTCGGAGTCCGCGGAGGATGAGGCACGGCAACCTGAAGTTGTGGCGGCGCTCAGGGGCGAGGCTGGTGAGGACACCAGAGCGGGCGGCAATCGTGGAGTACCTGTTCTTTATGTGTCAGCTCCCATCCCAGGAGGAGCGGTTCGGTTGGCCTATCCTTTGACGGATTTGGAGAGTGTGGCCTCACGAGGCCGCTGGATGCTGTTGCTGGGTTCAGTGGTGGGTCTAGTCATCGCGGTTCTGATTTCGGGACTGGCGGCACAATCCCTGACACGACGACTGCAAGCGATCGTGCAATTTTCTGAACGCATCGCCGACGGTGATCTAGCGGCGCGCATCGAGGAAAGGCCGGGTGACGAGATAGGGCAGATAGCGGCCAGATTGGACAAGGGAGCGCGCTACCTGGAAAACGAGTTCTCCGCGCTGCGTACCAGTCAGCATGAGCTGGAAACTTTGCTGAACAGCATGGAAGACGCGGTCATCGCCATTGGCCCGGATGATCGCGTGCAATGGGCGAACCAAAGCATGGACATGCTGGCGCCGTGGGGTACGCGGCTGGGCGCGCCCGTCGAGGAGACAGTGCGCGATCCCGACTTCCTGCGGGCGGCGCGGGAGGCCAGCCAGACCCACAGCGTGCTGACGGCGCGGGCCACCTCGATTCTTCCCGGGCGGACGTTTGAAGTAACCGCGGCTCCCCTGCCCGGAGGCGGCGCGGTCGCGGTGTTGCGGGACCTGACGGAAACCGAGCGGGTGGAGAAGACCCGCCGCGACTTCATCGCCAACGTATCTCACGAACTGCGGACGCCGCTGACCTCGATTCAGGGCTATGCCGAAACCTTACTGGATGGAGGGTCAGAGAATAATCATGCGCGCGAGTTTCTCGACATCATTCGCAAGAACGCAGGACGCATGTCGCGGCTCACTGAGGATTTGCTCACCCTGGCACGGGTGGAATCCGGCGAGCAGCAGTTTGACGTGCAGCCGGTGGCGCCTGGGGAATTGTTGCGAGAGGCGGTGGAGAGCTTCGAAAAGCTGGCGCTGGCCCACGGAGTCGAACTGAGAGTGGAAGACGCGGCGCCGGAGGCGGTGAGCGCCGACCGGGAAGCGATCCATCAGATTTTCTCCAATCTGATGGATAACGCGCTGAAGTATGCAGCTTCGGGCGGACAACTGGTCCTGGGAGCGCGGCCGGTGGAACGCGGAGTGGAATTCTATGTCCGGGACTTCGGGGTCGGCATTCCTTCTGAACATCTGCCGCGGCTGTTTGAACGTTTCTACCGGGTGGACAAGGCGCGCTCGCGGGAGTCGGGCGGAACCGGGCTGGGGCTGGCGATTGCAAAACACATTGTGCTGGCCCACCAAGGCACGATCCGGGCGGAAAGCGAACTGAACCACGGATCGGCATTCCTGTTCACTTTGCCGCTGGCGGGAGTGGCCGAGTCCGAGGGCGATTGATGGCGGCGAATCATTCCGCGAAATTCACATACTGTTAACAACTTGGGCGGAAGAAGGTCCTATGCTGAGCTTGTGCTCACCATTTCAAATCGGCGGCCCCGAAGACCCGTGCTCGCGCCGCTTCCGCCTGGTCCGAGGGACAACCCTATGAGTGCCGCTCCCGCCAATAATCGTTTGCCGGAATACGCCTATTCGCACCTGGTGACTCGGACCATTGAGGCATGCCAGGTGGCGAAGGAAGCCGCTGCCACCGCGGCGGAAGGCATTGCCACGGGTTCAGCTTCACTTCTGAATACGCTGCGGGAAAAAGAAAAACAACTGGACACTCTGGACCGGGAGATTGACGACGGGGTGACCCAGGCCATCACTCAGGTGACCGAACCGCAGGCGCGGGAGCTGCTGGCATGCATGAAATTCATGATCTCTCTGGAGCGCATCGGCGATTTGGTGTTAAGTTTTGGCAGCAGCGCGCAGGCTGCGGGTGCGCGCGTGGATCCGCAGGACACGCGCGACTTGACGCACATGGCCACCATACTCGAAAAAATGCTGGCTGACGTGGGCCTGGCGTTTTCCGAGCGGGACGTAAAGAAGGCGGTCGAAGTGCTGCGCGCCGACGCGGAGATGGACCGGTTGCGCAACCTGGTGTTCCTGCGGCACATCGAGAATCCGGAAGGACTGCCTCGCCAGGCCAGCCTGCAAGTGATCTTCATGACCCAGTCGCTGGAACGTGCCGGAGACCACGCCAAGAACCTGGCCGAAGAAGTCTGCCATTTCGTAAGCGGGCGGACCATCCGCCACGTCATGATGGGCTATGACAAACCGCTGGAGCAGATGTTCCTAGAATGGCTGCGACGGCGCGACGAGACGCAGTAGTTCAAGCTTTCCCTTCCTTCTGTTTCGCGTATCCTCCTTATGGAGTCTGTAACCTCAATCTGCTGAGGTCCTCCGCACGATAAAATCTTAAACCGCCGAGGACGCCGAGATCGCAGAGGAATAAGATCTCAACCACGAAGGGCACAGAGAACACAGAGGAAAGCTCCTATGCGATTCACGATAGCAGCGGTAGCGGGGATTCTGCTGGGCACGGCGTTTGCGCAGAACGTCGTCAAGTATCAGGCCACTATCAACAATGTGAAATATGTTTATGCGTCGGCTGCGCCAGTCGCACGCTTGAAACCGGGCGACATTCTCGATACCAACACTTTGGATTGCTTTGGCAACGCCATCCAGAAACTGGGCGACACGCTGAGCATGTCGAAGGGTGACAACCCGCTTACGGGTCCGTTTTACATCGAGGGAGCGGAGCCTGGAGATACTCTGGCAGTGAAGATTCTCGATTTGCAGGTAGACAGCGATCAGGGGGTGGGAGCATTCGCGGCAGGGTTCGGGGCCATCAATCCCACCAATTACACGCCCATGCTGGCGCCGCCGTTGCCGGAGAAAATCTGGTTTTATCCCATTGATCACGCTACAAACACGGCTACGTTTCACGCGCTGGATTCCAAGTTCTCTACGCGAATTCCGCTGCATCCATTCTTTGGCTGCATCGGCGTGGCGCCGGCGAATGGTGAGGCGCGCAGTTCGATTGTGCCGGCGGAGTTTGGCGGCAACATGGATTCTCCTGAGGCCAGCGTGGGCAACACCGTTTATTTTCCGGTGAATGTCGCGGGAGCGCTGCTGTATATGGGCGATGGACATGCCGCCATGGGAGATGGCGAAATTGCCGGGACGGCGATCGAGGTGCCATTGCACGCGCGCGTGCAGGTGGATGTGATCAAAGGCCAGAAGATCAACTGGCCGAGGTTCGAGAATAGCGACGCCATCATGACGGTGGGAGCGTATCGTCCACTGGATGATTGTCTGCGGATTGCCTTCACTGAGTTGGTGTCATGGATTCATCAGGACTACGGATTGTCAGAGTTGGACGCGTATGAACTGCTATCGGAAGTGGGGCGAATTCATCTGAATGAGATGGTCGATCCCAACTATGTGATTGTGGCGTCGATTGAAAAGAAGTATTTGTCGGCAAAGAAGAAGTAGGGAAGATTCCGGCGGTAACACTTTAGTTTTGACACTTTGGTTCGGGAAGCGGTGTTCTGCTTGACTCTGGGTGCGCGGGCAGCGAAACTTCAGATATAGCCTGTTTTCATGGACAAATACACGATTATTGACGAAGCGCCGCCGGAAAACCGGATCGCGGCGGTGCACGATGGGAACTCTCCGGCAGAGAGCGCGCGGCGCGATCTGGATGCCGCGCTGCAATTGTTAACGGAGCGTGCGCAGTATCTCTCTGGCGCGTCCGGGGCGTCGATTGCATTGCACGAAAGCAGAGAAATGGTTTGCCGGGCCAGCGCCGGAGGAGCCGCGCCAGAGGTGGGAGTGGAAATCGAAAGCGGCTCCAGCCTCATCGCAGAGAGCGTTCGTACCCGTGAGATAGTGCGTTGTGACGATGCGACTAGCGACCCGCGGGTTAATCGCGAGCGTTGCGAGGAACTCGGAATCAAGTCGGTGATGGTAGTGCCGCTCGTTCACGAAGAAGAAGTAGTGGGTGTGTTTGAACTGGTGGCGGACCGGGTGTCGGCCTTTGAGGAACGCGATGCGGTAGCATTGAGACGCTTGGCTGAAATGGCACTGACCGCGTCGGAGCACGCCGAGGCTGTAGGACGAGCCTTGCCGGAACTCTCTGAGGAAGAGCGAGCCGAGAGTTTACCCGTAAAGGAACCGGAGGCCGTCGAAACCCTAGAGCCGAGCGCGGCGACTGAAGAGCTGTCGCCGCTTGCGACGGAGGCAGGCGAGTCCGTTGCAGCGGAAATTGCCCGGATCGGAAGCTGCCAGACATGCGGGTTCCCGGTTTCCCCGGCGAGAACGTTATGCGTGGATTGCGAGCAAGCAGGACGCACGGCGGAACCCAATCCGCTGCTTGCGTTGGGTCAGGAAGAAAGCTGGTTTCAGGCCCACAGTTACACTATCGGAACATTGGTGATAGCAGCGCTGACCTTAGCGTTGCTGGCGCTGAGGATGCGATAGGATTTAGAAGGGCTTACTATAGTTCCCCTTTCTTCCGCAAACAGCAGCCTTCCTGAAATGGCACCGTAAATCACTTTTTGCTGTGAATCTGCCGTGTGGCCGCGATGCTGTAGCCCCTGGGTTCCGATGTAGCAGGTAGTGAAACGCCAGCCAACCAACGGGACAAAGTCGGCCGGGAACGGCAACGGGCAACTGCGGATTTTGCTGGCGGGAGAAGGCCAGGCGGACCTTACTGCTCTCCGTGATTTGCTGCTGCGCGCTGGGGCCGAGCGGATGATGATCGATTGCGTCCAAACCAGGGAGGAAACCCGCAGCCAGTTGAAAAAGTCGAAATATGATCTGTTGCTGGTGGACTATCCGGATGGAGATGGAGGCGCGCGCCACTGGTTGGGCGAAAACAACGGCAGCGAGGTTCGAATTCCCACAGTTTTTCTGGGAGAGTACTTCAACCATGGGGGGATGGAGGCTGCAATCCAGGCTGCGACCTGCGAATCACGCCAAGAATGCCACGGCCGGGCACCCTGTCTGGCTCTTTATGTGCTGAGCGGAATTGAAACCTACTTGAAAGCGCGGCAATATCGTACGTCGGAAGAGATGCTGTGCAAACTCAGGAGCTCGGTAGAACAGTCGCCGGACCTGGTCATGATCACGAACAGCGCGGGGGTCCTGGAATATGTGAACCCGGCATTTGAAAAGCTGACAGGATATACGAGCGTGGAAGTGATCGGACAAACGCTGGGAATTCTGAAGTCCGACCAGCAGGCGGGAGAGCTTTACGAGGAAATGTGGAATACGGTGCTTTCGGGGAAAGTCTTCCATGGGACGGTGATGAATCGGAAAAAGAATGGCGAGACCTTCACCATTGAGAAGGCGATTACTCCGATGCGAAATCAGGCAGGGACAATCACGCACTTCATCTCTACCGGACGGGACATCACGGATCAAAAGAAACTGGAATCACAGCTGCAACAATCGCAGAAAATGGATGCCATCGGCCAGTTGGCGGGTGGTGTGGCCCATGACTTCAACAATCTGCTGCTGGTGATCAGCGCATATGCGGAACTGGTGCTGGATTCGCTGGCCGCGGAAGATCCGTCGAGAAAGAAGCTTGACGAGATCATTACGGCCACGCGCCGGGCGGCGGAGTTGACACGCCAACTTCTGGCCTTTGGGCGCAAGCAAATTCAATCTCTGCGGGTGCTCGATTTGAATACCGTGGTGGGGGAAATCAGCCGGATGCTGCCGCGCTTGATTGGGGAAGATATTCAGTTGGTCTTCGTCCCAGGACGCGACCTGGTAAGGGTGAAGGCAGATCCGGCGCAGATCGAGCAGGTGATGATGAATCTTGCGACCAATGCACGGGATGCCATGCCGGGCGGCGGCAAGCTCACCATCGAGACGTCGAACGTCAGCCTCGACCAAGCCTACGTGGAGCGGCACGTGATTGTTCCGGCGGGAGAATATGCGCTGCTGGCGGTGTCCGATTCCGGCGAGGGAATTGCGGAAGAACACATGAACCACATTTTCGAGCCGTTCTACACCACCAAAGTAGCGGGAAAAGGCACTGGCCTGGGATTGGCGACGGTGTACGGGATCGTGAAGCAGAGTGGTGGATTCATTTGGGTGTACAGCGAGCCGGGACACGGCACCACGTTCAAGATTTACCTGCCGCGGGTGCGCGCCGGAAAGGTGGAAAGCCAAACCCCGGTGGTGGAGAGCTCTCCGCGCGGACAGGAGACGGTGCTCCTGGTGGAAGACGAGGCCGCAGTGCGGGCATCGACCTGCGAATCCCTGATTCGTTGCGGCTACACGGTACTGACGGCAGAGAATGGAGAAGAAGCCTTACGCGTTTCGCGGGAGTACAGCGGGCCCATCGATTTGATGATCACGGACGTGGTGATGCCGAAAATGGGAGGACCAAAACTCGCCGCACAACTGTTGGCGGAGCGGCCGCAGATGAAAGCGTTGTTCCTTTCCGGCTATGCGGAAAACACGATGTTGCGCCACGGAGGAGTTGATGTTGGGTCGCGGTTTCTGTCAAAACCTTTCAGTTTAAGTACGCTGGCGAACAAGATCCGCGAGGTTCTGGAGTGCTCGGAGTCGCTGGCTTGCGCCGCCACTTCCCCCTGACCCAGTTCCCGTCCGACTGTGGAGCTGGCGAATAACTACGGCCGGATTCTGATCAGTTTGCCCTCTTGCAGTTTGAAGAGGTCGCCGCGCCAGGAAACGGTGTGACCGGCGAAGCTGGTCAGCCAGACCAGCATGGCGATGGCGTCGCGGAGGGGAATCAGCGCAAGCCGGTGGATGGCGCGCTGATCGTGCAATACTCGCGCGCCCACGAAGATCGCAACCGCCAGGCGCATGGCCGCGGTCAGGCAGAATAATTCCACGGCCCAACCAGAGCCACCGGCAAAAATCAGCGTGAGCAGTGCCCATACCAGGCCGAAAGTGATCCCCATACCGAGGTGGCCCCAGAAACGCGAATCGCGCACCGACCGGGCCCAGCGCAGTTGGTGGGCGAAAAATTCGCGCATGGTATAGCGAGGAAGAAAGGTCTCGACCACAACGTCGGAAAGTTCAACTTTCAGCCCCAGGGCGGCGATGCGGCGGCCGAGGTGATAGTCGTCAGAAAGATAGTCAGCCAAGACCTCGAAGCCGCCGATGGCGGCAAGATCGCGGCGGCGAAAGGCCATGGTCGATCCCAGGGCAAACTTAATGCCTTCGAGTTGCCGGGCCGCCAGCACGCCAGGGCAGAAATCGGTGCTGATTCCAAGCGCTTCCAGTTGAGAGCCCAGCGTTGAATTCGCCACGCCGCGATAAAGGCAGGTGATCAGGCCGGTTTCTGTGGCAACCAGGGGAGCTAGCACGCGCCGGAGGTAGTCCGGCGCGACCCGGATGTCGCTGTCATTCACGATCAGGTGGTCGAAGCGCGCATGAGATAGCATCTGGATCAGGTTGCTGACTTTGGCATTGGCGCCGAGCGGTCTGGGACAAACGATGAGCTGGATGGGTCGTTGCGGGAATTCAGATTTCAGTTGCTCCACGAGTTCGATGGCGGGGTCGTTGGGTTCGCTCACCCCGAAGATGATTTCGTATTCGGAATAATCCTGGAGGCAGTGGCTGCGGAAGTTTTCGTACATCCCGGGATCGGCGCCTTTGAGCGGCTTGAGGATGGAGACGGGAGAGTAGGGTTGTGTGGGGCGGACAGTCTCGTCCGCCAATTTCTCGCCTCGCAGAAAATTGGCTGCGCTCCACAGGCAGAGAGCGTAGTAGGCGATGCTGGCAACGCTGCCCAGCGCAAAAATAACGTCGAGGATTTTCAGAAATTGGAAGCTCAACCCTGCCTCAATTCGTTGCGCGGCGACTCGATGGGATCCAGGTTCTAGAGTCTAGCAAATAAGGCGCGCGGCGACGTTTTGGGCTCTAACGACCAACGATGAACGACCAACGACGTAAGAAATCCGGGCGTCGAATATAATGAAAGCGTTGGCAGCTGGACCGGACGGTCGCTCATCGCAAGATGGGAGGAAAGTCCGAACTCCGCAGAGCAGTGTGCCGGATAACGTCCGGGAGGCCGGGTTCAAGCCCGGTTTACGGCTAGTGCCACAGAAAACATACCGCCTGGTGCATCTTCGGATGCGCGGGGTAAGGGTGAAAAGGTGCGGTAAGAGCGCACCGCTGTCGCAGTAATGCGGCGGGCAGGGCAAACCCCACACGGAGCAAGACCAAATAGGGAGGGAATCTCGGGTTCGCCTGGGATACGTGCCGGCTCGGCGCGTCCGAACCTCCGGGTAGGTCGCTAGAGCCGCGCAGTAATGCGCGGCCCAGAGGAATGACCGTCCTGCGGGAGCAATTCCGCAGACAGAATTCGGCTTACAGGTCCGGCTGCCACAAAGATTTACAAGCGCGTCCATCGTTCCTAATCCTGCGCATTGCCGCGCTGCGGCGTAATCGATCTTATCTGTATCTGCGAAGATGGCGCCCGATATAATGCCCGCATGTACACGCCTCAGGCTGGAATCTTTGCTCTGGGAACGTCCTCTCATACATACCTAGAGTTCGACATCCTGGACGCAAAGAAACGCAAAGAGTTCGCCTCTACAATCTCCGCTATACGTGAACCACGCACCACCACGGGAGGAGTGAACTTCGTCATCGGCTTTCGGCCTGAGCTCTGGCGCGATATTGTTCCAGACGACGCTCCTCCGGGCATCGCGGGCTTTAACAACCCGATCCAAGGCACAGAAGGATTCGTTATGCCAGGCACGCAACATGATGCGGTGGTATGGCTGACCGGTAGCTCTTATGACGTCATCTTCGATATGGCCCGCTCGGTCATCCATGACCTTGCAGGCCAAGCCTCGCTAGGGGAAGAAACCTCGGGTTGGTCTTACCGTCACGATCGCGACCTTACGGGCTTCATTGATGGCTCGGAAAATCCGACGCTGCTCGACGCTCCCATCGCAGCTCTCTTGCCCGAGGGAGTTCCCGGCGCCGCTGGCACAGTCCTATTGCTGCAAAAGTGGAAGCACAGGGTCGCTGAGTGGGAAGCCCTGCCGATCCATCAGCAGGAACTCATCATGGGACGCACCAAGCCGGACAGCATCGAACTCGAGAACAAGCCAGCGGATTCGCATGTCGCTCGCACTGATCAGGACGAGTTTGGGCACGTCTTCCGTCGCAACATGCCCTACGGCAGCGTCGATGACCATGGGACCATGTTTGTTGGATTCAGCGCTGACCAGAAACGGCTTTCCAGAATGCTCGATAGCATGGCGGGCCTAATCACCGGAAAGCGCGATGCCCTCACACGCTTTACCCAACCGTTGACCGGCTCCTATTATTTTGTGCCTTCTGTCGAGAGTCTGCGGCGCTTGCGGTAGGACGACGCAGCGCAGGCTACAAGCGACGACAAACAGCCGAGCCGCACCAAAGACTAGCGGATCGCGTTGCAATACCCATATGGTTTACAATGCTTACAGTAGTTACATAATAGAAAGGAGCGTCCCGTGAGCACACCCAACTCCATGGTCATCAGCATGCGCTTACCCGTCGCCAGCGGGAAGCGCCTCAAGCGCATGGCGAACCGGCATGGATGGACGCCGAGCGACGCCAGTGCGCGTCTGGTGGAAGAAGGTTTAAGGCGGTCGGAATTTGCCTTCATCGACTTTCGTGATTCCCCAGTTGGTCGGCAAGCCTACATGCAAGGCAGCACGCTCGCGGTTTGGGAGGTGATACTTCTACTCCGCAGCTACAAGAATGATGCAGCGGCAGTGGCCGAACATCTCAGATGGCCAGAGGCCAAGGTTCGGGCCGCCATCAATTATTCAGAAGCGTTTTCCGACGAGATCGAAGAGGCCGTCGCGGAGAACGACACGACCGATTTCAAGGCGCTGAAGCGCATGTTACCCCAGGCGACCGCGTCTGTTTCCAGGAAAGCGGCGAAGCGCTGAGTGCTCAAGCTTCTACTCGACGAGCACATTTCGCCCGACGTAGCCGAAGGCCTGCGCCGGCGCAATCGTAAACTGATGGTCCGTTATACCGCGGAATGGGAAGGTGGCAACTTTCTGGGGCGAGACGATTCCGCCTGCCTACAGCAGGCTGCCAAACAAGGTCTGACGCTGGTCACCTACGACCGGCGGACGATCCCACCCCTACTGAAGACCTGGGCCGAAGAAGAGCGAACCCATGGGGGCGTGGTCTTTGTTGACGAGAAGACCATTTCTCCCGCGGACATTGGCGGTCTGGTCAGGGCGCTCAAGCGGTTGTTGAAAGAAACCGGTCGCTGGGACTGGACCAATCGAATCTACTTCCTGTAGCGCTGATCCGAGCTCTTACTTCAAACCTTCGACCATGTAGAGATCCGAGAGCGTGCGGATGTAGCCGTATACATAAGCTCTGGCATCAGGAGTGATGGCGACTCCGCGGATGGTATCGATTCCGGCAGAGTCAGCAGGCACCAGCTCTTTCCAAAGTTTTCGCTTTCCGGTCGCCAGCTCTAACTCGAAAACCTTGGCTGGAATTTGTCCGAAATGAAAGACGTAAAGCGAGTGGCCATCGGCAGACCAGCCGGTTGGGGCCTCATCCGGCTCTGATCCGGGAACAAGCAGCGGTTCGCCGCCGGCGACGGGATAGAGGTAAAGCTTGTGGTCGGGACCGATGGTGGCGGCAAAGTCGCCTTTCGGAGAAATCACGACCGACGGGTTCACACCTTCCGGGCTGATGGGGCGCGGCTTGCCTTCCTCGGGAGATTCCACATAGAGACGAAATCCATGTCCGGCCTCGTTGCCGGAGAATACGAGTTGCTTGCCGTCGGGGAGCCAATGCGCCCACAAGTGGTTGATGGAATCGTGGGTGAGGGGCCGGGCTTCGCCGACGCCTGTGGGCAGCAGGACTAAAGGCGACGGAGTAGCATTGGGCCGCGCCAGCGCCCATTTCCCATCTGGAGACAACGCCATTCCAGCTCCGTCACTCAGACGGATGGCAGGGGAACCATCGGTCTTGCGAACGTAGACCGCATACTTGGGACCGCCGCCTTCACCTGACTCAAAGAACAGCACGGTCCGGCCGTCCGCGGAGAGATCGACGGGCACCGACCAATCGAGCCAGGACAGATCATGCTCTTTGGCCTCGCCCGGCGCCAGGCCAATCATTCCGGCGCGGTCATTGCCGCGAGTCAGGAGCACGTTGCCATCGCGGCCAACATCGAGCAGGGTCAATTCGCCGGGAACGCGCGCCAGCAATCGCACGGCTCCCGCAAGGTTGACGGCGTAAAGGGAGCGGTCGCCACCAGTGCGAGTAGCGGTAAACCAAATCTCATCGCCACCAGGCGACCATGCCACTCCTTGAATGCTGTCCCAACCAGTGGAAAGAGTTGTCTTCTTGCCGGCCATATCGACCACTGCCATGGCGCCGCCGTCGTCGCCTAGCTGGGGATGGTCTATCAAGGCGATCATGTCGGCTTTCGGAGCAACACGAATGTGGCCGATCCAGCCATCGGCCTCATAGAGCACCTTGCCCAGGGGAAACTCAAGCCGGTGCCGACCCTGCTCTTGCCGCACGATCGCGAGACTGGTTCCATCGGGAGACCAATCGGCCCACTCGACGCCCTCCAGAATCTCGCGCGGCGCGCCGCCGACCAAAGGCACGCGAGCCAGGGTGCCGGAGTAGAGGAATCCGGCTTTGGGATGGCTGGCCAGCGAGAGCGCCATCTCACCCGATGACGAAACGGCCAGGACGTCCGCGCCTGCGGGCTCCAGTTCGTGCGATTCAGGGCTTTCTGGCCGTGTGGTGAAAAGTTGCAAAGACTTCCCTTCCCATGCGGCGCTATAAATGATGGTCTTGCCGTCAGGAGCAAAGCGAGCGGCGTGAACCATGCCACGACGGAAAGTAAGCGGATGGTAGATCGGCAGCGAAGCCTGTGCTGGGACTTGCAGCAAGAACTTGCCGACAGCGAGGCCGGCGACCAGCGCAATTGCAGCGGCCGCCAGTGTTAAGACGAGACCCCATTTTTTCGGCGCGGCGGCTACGGCGACCGGGGCAACCGCCGCCCGCGACGAACTCGACGTGATCCCGCTTCCCCCGCGGGACGTGTCGAGAGTGCGCTTGATGCGCTTCAAGTCGCCGCGCAGCTCGGCTGCCGTCTGGTAGCGGAACTCGCGCTCCTTCTCGAGGGCTTTGAAGATCACTTCCTCGAGCTTCGGGGGAATCGCTGGATTCGCGGTTGATGGAGGCGGAGGAGTGCGGTTCAGAATGGCCTCGGAAATTACACCCGTGCTGCTACCGGAAAACGCCAAGACTCCGGTGGACATTTCGTAGAGCACCGACCCGAAGGCGAACAGGTCGGTGCGCGAGTCAAGTTCTTCGGCACGAACCTGCTCCGGGGACATGTAGGCGACAGTGCCGACGGTTGCGCCGGGAGTGGTCATCATGGCTCCTTCGGTCGCGGTCCGCATGCCTGAGTCAGCGCTGCTACGGTGATCTGGAGCCAGCTTGGCCAGGCCGAAGTCCAGCAGCTTGGCCTGTCCGCGCTTGGTCACAAAAATGTTGGCGGGCTTGATATCGCGGTGAATGATTCCTTTGGAATGGGCGGCATCCAGGGCATCGGCAATCTCAATGGCAAGTTGCAGCAGGATTTCAGTGTCGAGCGGCCGGCCTGCGATGCGGTGCTTCAGGGTCATGCCTTCGAGAAGCTCCATGACGATGAAGGCCTGGCCGTTTTCCTCGTCAATCTCATGGATGGTGCAAATGTTGGGATGGTTCAGCGCCGACGCAGCGCGCGCTTCGCGCTGAAAACGGTCGAGAGCCTGACGATCTTTGGCGAGTTCTTCGGGCAGAAACTTGAGGGCGACGAAACGGCCGAGCTTGGTGTCCTCGGCCCGGTAGACCACGCCCATGCCGCCGCCGCCGAGTCGTTCGATGATGCGGTAGTGCGAGATGGTCTGGCCGATCACTGGCGAGAATCTTACGTGCGCCAAACGGGGCAAGTCAATGAAAGTGCCCCGTCACCCTGCGTATTTGGCGCGAGTTAATCCGGGGTTAAGCGCACCCCTCCAACCAGCGGCTCCTCGGATTCCTCGAATAACAGCGGGACGATTCTCCACTGGGTCTGCCGCGTAGCCCGCAGCGAGAAATACAGGACGCTGAGTGCAGGGGCACATGCCAGCCAAATTAGGGGTCGCAGCAGTCGCGCTTCGAAGTATGTGATTGCCGGTATCACGATTGCGAAGAGAAACAGATAGATTCCCATGGTCTGCCAGAAGTTGCGGCGCCCCGGCACGTAAGAACAGGTGAAGGGAATCTTGTGCCACTCGGCCAAGCGGGATTCAATGAGCAACAGCAATAGCACGGCTACAAGTGCAAGATGAGCGAACGCCGCAACCCAGCCCAGGGCGAACGCTTCGATCGGCGCGGTGAGCAGCAGCACCGGCACGACGCCGCAGACGATCAGCAGAGCTTCGACGCTCGCGAGCAGGTCCGGCCGTGCTGTACTCTCGGCCATGCGGAACACCCATGCGGCCCGCAGTTCCGAGGGAAGCTGAAATACATAGCAGAGCGCGGAAATCTGCACTGTGCCAATGACTAGCGGAGCAGCCAGAAAGGATTCCAACTCCCACACGCTAAAACTTCCTCCGGAACGAAGATGGGCCACGATGCTGGAAACAATCGCTGGCAGCGTCTGCACCAGCGCGAGAGCGATACAGAAGCCAATGATGAATTTATGCTGGCGGCTGCGGCGTAGAGTGTGAATCGCGAACACAATCGTTCCCCGTTCCGAGGCGGGCTTCACGAAGGTTTCCAACATTCTTGTGCATGCTTTTTCGACGAGCAACGCTCGGCTCGATTGCGGAAGCGCTTGCTCGAGCACGCGAGTGGAATGGCGCTTGTAGCACACAAAATACGTCGCGAAAGCAAGCAGCACAGCGGTCGCAGCTCCCCTGGCCGCGGCTTCGCACAACTGCAAGAAGTAGTCGTCCCGCGCACCGAGGAAAGTCTCATATACGCCCAAAAACCACGCGGGCGGGAAGTATGACATCCAATGCGGCCTTGCGGCGATCGCCGTATACCAGTTGGGGACGTCCAGCACATAGGTGACGGCAGCGAGAAACGCCATCGCGAGTATCGCCTGGAACAACACCGAAATGCGTTCAAAAGCGCGCAGTGGGAGAACATTCATCGTTGCGCCTTGCAGAGCGCTGATGGCGAAGAATGCGAACAACCCTGCGCCGAACGTAGCCACGGCGTGCGCCAAAACATAGCGAATGCCGAACGAAGGTGATTGCCATCTGCCGGAGGCCAGTAGTGGAAACAAAATGCTGGCGGCAAGGTTCAGATCGACGATGACGATCGCGATCATCATGAAGGATGACAGAAATCGCGCGACAAGAACTTGATACAGCCGGACCGGTAGCGGTTTCAGCGCGAGATAATCCTGCCGGCTGGGGAACACGCCCTGCCGCTGGATGACCGTCACCAGCCCGGCCACGACCATGGAAAGAGAGATAAAGAAGAGCCGGTCGGCGCGGACTGCGGCCAGGTAAAGATCCCCGTTATCGAGCGCCTGGAGGTATGTGTACTTCGGGCGATAGAGGCGAACGATCAGCGGGCCAATACAGCCCAGAGCGGCCAGCACAGTGATCACGAGCCGGCGAACTTGATCAGAAGAGATGAGATCATTCGCCAGTTGCTCGGACAAGAAATGGCGCACCAGTTCGAACTGCGGGCCATGAGTTTCCGCGAGCCATAAGCGAAACTTTGTGCGGGCCGTCATTTACTGGATCTTCATAACGGCGATGGCTCGTTCGGCAATCGCAGAAGTGTCCTCTGGGACCGCCAACTGCGAGAAAACACCCTCCAGCGAAGGACTCGCCTGCAACTCCCGCAAGCGCGCGATGGTGTCGTAGGCGACGACTTTGCCTTTATGCAGAATCACCACTTCACTGCACACTTTCTCGACAACCTCCAGCACGTGGGAACTATAGAGAAGGATTTTGTCTTCCCGAGCCAAGGCTTTCAGCAGGTTTCGCAGGACCAGAGCGGCTCCAACGTCAAGGCCCGAAAACGGTTCATCCAGAATGAGCACTTGCGGGTTGTGCAGCAGCGCGGCCGACAAGAGAATCTTTTGCCGCATGCCTTTCGAGTAGTTCAAAAGCAACTCGTAGCGTGCGTCATTGAGCGAAAATAAATCGATGAAAGCGTCGATCTTCTGTTCCAACGGCCGGCGTGGAATGGAGTGCAATCGTCCCACCAGGCGCAGATATTCGGCCCCGGTAAAATGAGAATAAAGGTGCGGCTCCTCAGGAACGTAGCCGACTTGCGATGCAAAAAAAGGATTTCCGCTCTTTACTCTCGCCCCGTCAAACAAGATTTCACCGGCTGAGGACTCGATCAGGCCAGTAAGCATTTTTACTGTGGTGCTTTTTCCGGAGCCATTGGGCCCGAGATAACCGAGGATCTGGCCGCGACGAATCTCGAAGCTGACGTTTTCGACGGCAGGGATGCCACGGTAGCGTTTAGTGAGGCCCACTGCTTCCAACATGTCGAAACTCCACGGTCAACGTTCTGTGTTCAGTGGGGTGCGAAGGTGGCCCAGAAGAAAGTGCAGAGAAGCCCCAGCGCGGCCAGCCCGGATGCGAAAGAGATACCGATGATCCGCAAGTGGCTGGACAGAGCTGTACGCAGGATTTCTCCGGCGACCGAGCGCCAGACGCCCATACCTCCGACCCATCCATTCTTTCGGCAGGCGTCGCGCATTTGTTCCGCAAACACCTCGATCATTTCTTCGCCGAACTGACGGCGCAGAGTCGCGGGATAGAGAAGTACAAGCGCCGCATAGATTCGGCAACCCCAGCGGAACGATGGAGTCACGCGATTCACGCTCCCTCCAGAAGTTGGCGCTTGGGCTGAAGCGCGAGTCGGACGACTGCGTCCATCCTGCTGACTTCGGTTTTAAAGACCAGCTTCCCGGTTCGAGTCAGGCGGTAGTAGCGCCGCCGGCCACCTGATTCCGCGCCGGTTTCTTCAATGAGGGACAGTTCGAGCAGACGCTGGATGGTGGTGTATAGCGTACCCGGCCCCATGCGGAACTTGCCGTCAGAAAGAACAGAGACTTCTTGCATGATCGCGTAACCATGCTTTTCACCCTGGGACAGCGCAAAGAGGATAAAAAACACCGCCGGGGTGAGGGGAAACAGGTGCTGGAGATCGTCGGGAATACTTGTCTTTGCCGGCATGGCGCACTCACTATATCTGTTACCGATATATCATTCACCGATGTACGTGTCAAGAAGCCATTAAGGAAAGCGCCAACAAGTTGTCTTGACAATACTCGTTATAACGACTATCATAAGGAGAATGAACACCATGGCAGAGTCAGACAAGAACCGGCGTCGCGTCGGCAGCCTCGAAGAGGCGGTGTTCCTGGAGTTGATGCGCGCCACCGACACGCTCTCCCGGGGGTTGGTCCGGGTGCTCAAGGGGGAGGGCCTCTCCGCGACACAATACAATGTGCTGCGGATTCTACGCGGCGCACCCGAGGGACTCCCCTGTGGAGAAATCGCCAGCCGAATGATTACCCGCGATCCCGATGTCACCCGCCTGCTCGACCGGCTGGAAAAGCGCGAACTGATCGCGCGCAGCCGCGAAGCCAAGGACCGGCGAACCGTGATGACCCGGATCACGCCAGGAGGCTTGAAGCTTCTGGTCCGGCTGGATGAACCGGTGCAAGCAGCGCATCGCAAACAATTGGGCCACCTGGGACGGGAGCGCTTACGGGCGCTGGCCGAACTCTTAGCGGATTCGCGCAGCCAAGTGGCTTAATTTATTGGCTTTAACACTTGTTGCAACGATTGTTGGTGTAACGCATCAAATATCCTGTACCTCAATTTCAATAAAGGAAAGGAACCTTACCATGAGCGCACTGGCTACTCCCCAAACCGCAATCAGCAACTGGAACATCGATTCTGCCCACTCCGTTGCTGAGTTCAAAGTTAAGCACATGATGATCTCGAACGTGAAGGGGCGATTCGCAGCCGTCAAAGGCGCCCTGACGCTGGATGAAAATGACTTAACCAAGTCTCGAGTGGAGGCAACCGTCGATGTAGCTTCCATCAACACCCACGAGCCCCAGCGGGACGCGCATCTTAAGAGCCCAGACTTCTTCGACGCAGAAAAGTTCCCTACGCTGACGTTCAAGTCAACGCGCGTGGACCGCTCCGGCGAGGGAGAGTTGGCAGTGGCGGGTGACTTGACCATTCACGGGGTGACCCGCAACGTCGTGTTCGCGGTGGAGGGTCCGACCCCGCCGACCAAAGATCCTTGGGGAAATACGCGAATGGGACTGTCCGCGACCACGAAGATCAATCGTAAGGATTTCGGCCTGACGTACAACGCAGTACTCGAGGCCGGTGGCGTTCTGGTGGGCGAAGAGGTCACCATCACGCTCGAAGTCGAGTTCGTGAAGGCTTAATGCAAGTCGCGGGGGCGGCGCTAGAAATACGCCTGGCGACAAGGAAGGAAGTAGTTTATGTCACTACGACCAGTTAAACAGATTATTCAGACCAAACCCACGATCGAAGGCGCGGGCGTGAAGTTGCAGCGCGCCTTCGGTTTCGGCAAGACCAAGGAATTCGATCCGTTCTTGCTGCTGGATGATTTCCGCAACGACAATCCGGAAGATTATCGGGCGGGATTTCCCTGGCATCCGCATCGCGGGATCGAGACCATCACTTATGTGTTGGCGGGCTCCGTCGAACACGGCGACAGCCTGGGCAACAAGGGCAAAATGACCGCCGGCGATGTGCAATGGATGACCGCCGGGAGCGGCATTATGCACCAGGAGATGCCCAAGGGTGATAAGCACGGACGCATGCATGGTTTTCAGCTATGGGCGAATCTGCCCGCATCGCTGAAGATGACCGATCCGCGCTATCAGGACATTCCATCGCGCGAGATTCCCGAGGTCACTGACGATGACGGCACCCGAGTGCGGGTGATCTGCGGGGAATTCTGGGGCAAGAAGGGTCCAGTGGAGGGCGTTGCCGCCGACCCGAGTTACGTCGACGTGTCGGTCCCGCCAGGACAGCGGAAACGGCTCAAAATCGAAACGAGTCGTAACGCTTTTGCCTACGTGTTCGCGGGCGCCGGAACATTCCGCGATGCGTCGGATCCCCGCGCCGTTTTGACGGAGCAGGTGGCAAAGCCGGACGCGCCGCCCGTCTACGACGCCGGTAACCACTCGCTGGTGCTGTTCGACCGGGGCGACGAAATCGTGGTACAGGCTGGGGACGAGGGCATCCGGTTCCTATTAGTGTCAGGTAAGCCGATCGAGGAGCCGGTAGCCTGGTACGGGCCCATTGTGATGAATACACAGGAGCAGCTGCGGCAAGCTGTCTCCGAATTGCAGGATGGCAGCTTCATAAAGCATCGCTGAGTCAGGAACGAGGGCCGGGACATTACGGCCTTCAAGCCCGCCAATTACCGCGGCAATCCATGCCTCTGAAATCATGCGTTTTCCGCGGTGTTTTGCCCCGTAAACCAAACAAAACTAAAGATTCCGGGATTGGTCCTATTCCCTTGACAGGGCGGGTCAGGGAAAGAAACAATCATTCTAACTCTCTGTAAATGAAGGTCTCGACCCGTTTAGGGGAACGTTTCAGAAATGACGAATACAGGCACATCTGCGCAGCCAGCAGCGGTGGCATCAGCGCTGGTGATTTCCGATGACGAGGCCACGGTCAAGCAACTGACCGAGGGTATGCGGCAATTCGCGATCTCGGCGGAAGTGTGCCGCGACGCCAGCTTCGCTTTGCAGTCGTTAAATCGACGGCATTTCGAGGCGGTGGTAGTGGACCTGAAGATGTACCAGGCAAAAGAGATCATGGAGAAGGTGCGTTTCTGTCCTTCTAATCAAACTTCGACCACTTTCGCCATCACGGATGGGCCGCAGTCGACATCGGGGTTCAACACGGGAGCGAATTTTGTGCTGGAAAGGCCGCTTTCGGAGGAATCCCTCAACCGCAGTTTAAGGGTCGCGTACGGGATCATTATGCGGGAGCGGCGGCGCTATTTCCGTTGCCCGATGGTAATTCCGGTTGTGGTACGGAATCCGGAAGGCCGGGAAGCCCAATACGAAACCATCAACATCAGTGAGAGCGGCATCGGCATTCGCATTCCACCTCCGGTACACTCTGGAACCGAAGTGGGGGTGCGCTTTGATCTTCCGCAGACTCAGACGCGATTCCTGGTGCAGTCGAAGATCTGCTGGAGTGATCCTGCCGGCCGCACCGGCTTGCAATTTCTGAATCTGTCTCGACCCCAGAAAACGGAACTACAGGCGTGGCTTGCTCATCGGCTGGAAGAAGTTCTGCCCGAAGCGGTCGCCAGCAAGTTTCAGAAGAACCCCGAATCATAACTTGTAGATTGAGTTCGGCCCTGTCTTGGTGTGAGCTCCGCCCCCGGCTCTCAGTTGTAACGCCTTGCTTGATTCCTAAGAACCGCGGCGGGCACTCTCATGCCCGCCTGGTCAAATCACACGCGGCCGCTTTTACGGTGTGTAGAGCCGATATGTGATGACGTAAAAAGCCCGGGTTACGCCGTAGCTTGTATAGACGAAACCCTGAATGGTGTGGCTGCCGGCCGTCACACCGCTCTGGGCAAAGACCCAGGAGGCACCCACGAATGTTTCATCCGTAGGGGCACTGGCAACATTCGGGCAGCCCGGTGGCAGATTGGCGCCGTCCAAGTCCGCACACAAGCCCAACAGATTCTGCGCTTTAGTGTTTTCGCCCAGTTGGACGTGGACCTCCGCCGTAATCGTGCACCCGCCGTGGGGGCAAACGAACGAAAGCGGAGAATCGATTGCCGACTTTCCTGCGGAAAGCACCACAACGTCGTTGCCTAAGCTAACGCTTGTACTTGAAAGCTTGCGATTGAAGATCAGGTCCGGTGCCGAATCTTTGGCTTTGTTCGGATTGGCGTCCGCTGATCGAGTTGAATCCGGTGGCGGCGCTGCCAACGCGCCCCCGCAAATAGCTAGCATCAACAAAATAACCCCGAGCTTCGCGTTCATTTTCATACGCTCCCCTTTATTTCGATTTGTGGTCTGGTAGGAACCGGAACTACCACCCGGATTGTTCTCAGGGTGACACACTTCCCCCGTGTGGTGGCAGGCAACTACCGAAACTCCACTTTTTCAATAGCGGAAAAGTACCACGGATTGGCCCAGCGGCATTGAAGATTCTTCTGGGTTGTGGGAAGCAAGGTCCGTTCCCCACCCTGCCCCCTTCTCGGCGGTTGCCGGCAGCAGCGGTGCATCTTGTTAGACGCCTGCTAACCGATGCGCCGCTTACATCGTCCAAGTGCTCAGACTGACGACGAGTCGCCCGCCGGGCAAGAGGCCGCGCTAATGATCACTCGACGAGAAGCAGTTCGCCGGTTCGGCTTAGCTTCATTTGGCGCGTGGTTGGCGGCGACGCAACTACCTCTCGTTTCCTCGATTGCACCTGACGCCTGGGCGTCAAAGCACGACTCCACTCCTCCGCTCGCTCCCGGGGCCCCGACGTCACCGCAGAGATTAGCTTTGATTGAAAGCTTTAAGAAGCAATCCGAGGGACTGCAAAATAAGTACGAGGCCCGCACCCACAAGAGCGGCTGGGAGATGCCTTATCGCTTGTTCCGGCCGCAGGGAGTTGAGAAACTGCCGCTGGTCGTGTATCTGCATGGCAGCGGAGGGTTGGGCAACGACAACCTGAAGCAGCTAGCCTTCGGCAATATCTTTGGCACGCGCGTCTGGCTGCTTCCGGAGAACCAGAAGCGTTTCCCCTGCTACGTTCTCGTACCTCAGACGGACCGAGGATGGTGCCGCTACGACCTATCGCAAACGGCCGAGGGACCGGCGAAGATGCTTCCCGGGTTGGGCGATGGAGCGAGGGTGGCGCTCGAGGTCATTGACGCGGTGCGGCGCGAGTTCGCCATTGATGAGCACCGCATATACGTCATGGGGCAATCGATGGGAGGCGCAGGGGTGTGGAATATGATCACCAATCGGCCGCAGTTTTTCGCCGCGGCGGTGATCTGTTGTGGGAGTGCATCAACCGAGGACGGCACCGGCTCGATCGATACGCCGCTGTGGAACTTCCACGGGTCCTTTGACCAGGCCGTTCCTGTGTCGGTGTCACGCGAC
>Ga0209169_10000609_pt1 | contig 21823 bp, 21 predicted proteins | sample HubBroMetageWRM4_FD_188346 | JGI IMG/M metagenome (GOLD analysis project Ga0209169, IMG submission 188346) | Warmed soil microbial communities from the Hubbard Brook experimental Forest, New Hampshire - Hubbard Brook CCASE Soil Metagenome WRM 4... | ecosystem: Environmental > Terrestrial > Soil...
GCATGATTTGACCGAGGCCGGATCCCCGCCCGCTGCGCCCTTCACTGCCGCGGCCGCGGACTTCGACGCGACGAGCCGCTACATCGACGCGGCCGGGATGCGGCTGCACTACCACGAGGCCGCCCCGGCCGACCTGGACGACGGCGCGCCGGTGGTGGTGCTGCTGCACGGCGGCGGTCCCGGCGCGTCGGCCTGGAGCAACTTCGGCCGCAACCTGCCCGTGTTCGCGGCCCGGTTTCGCACCCTCATCATCGACCAGCCCGGCTTCGGCCGTTCCGACAAACCGCCGGTGACCGGGAACTACTTCACGTTCTCGGCCGAGGCGATGGCCGGCCTGCTCGACGGGCTCGGGATCGACCGGGTGCACCTGGTCGGCAACTCGCTCGGCGGCGGCACGGCGGTCCGCTTCGCGCTCCGGTTCCCGGAGCGGGCGGACCGGCTGGTGCTGATGGCGCCGGGCGGGCTCGGCCTGAACGTCTTCTCCCCGGATCCGACCGAGGGCATCAAGCGGCTGATGGAGTTCGCGGCACCGCCCGGCCCCAGCCTGGAGAAGATGGCGGCTTTCCTTCGCACCATGGTCTTTGACCAGCGACTGGTGACCGACGAGCTGGTGCAGGAGCGGTACGCCATCGCCAGCGCACCTGAGGCCATCGCCGCGATGGCCTCGATGGGCGCGTCCTTCTACGACCCGGCATACGCCGACGACGGGCTGCTCTGGCGGGAGGCGCACCGGCTGCGGCAGCGCGTGCTGCTGCTCTGGGGGCGCGAGGACCGGGTCAATCCGCTCGACGGCGCGCTGGTCGCGCTCAAGCAGATCCGCCGCGCTCAGCTGCACGTGTTTGGCGGCTGCGGGCATTGGGTCATGCTGGAGAAGTTCGATGAGTTCAACCGGCTCGCGCTCAGCTTCCTGGAAGGGGGCAGCCGATGACGCCGATCGCCTCGCTCGGCTACCTGCGGATCGAGTCAGCCGACGTCCCGGCCTGGCGCGAGTTCGGCGTCAGCGTGCTGGGCATGGTCGAGGGCCGCGGCCCCGACCCTGACGCGCTGTACCTGCGAATGGATGAGTTCCCCGCCCGCCTGGTGATCCTGCCCGGCGAGCAGGACCGGCTGCTCGCCTCCGGCTGGGAGGTGCCCGGCGAGCCCGAGTTTGCCCAGGTCGGCCGCGCACTGGACGACGCCGGGGTCGCGGTCAAGCCGGGCACGCCGGCCGAGCTCGCCGAGCGCCGGGTCGGGCAGCTGCTGCGGTTCGACGATCCGTCCGGCAACGCGCTCGAGGTCTTCTCCGGCGCGGCGCTGGAGCACCGGCCGGTGGTCAGCAAGTACGCGAACCGCTTCGTGACCGGCCCGATGGGTCTGGGTCACGTCGTGCTGCCGGTATCCGACGGCGACGCCGCGCTGCGGTTCTACACCGAGGTGCTGGGCTTCCGGCTGCGGGACTCGATGCGGATGGCGCCGGAACTGTTCGGCAAGCCCGCGGGCGGGCCGCCGCTGTGGATGCGCTTCCTCGGCTGCAACCCGCGGCACCACTCGCTCGCGCTGGCGCCGTTTCCCGCGCCCGCCGGCATCGTGCACCTGATGATCGAGGTCGCCGCGCTGGACGACGTCGGCGCCGCCATGGACCGGTGCGCCCGCCGCGGCGCAACGATGAGCGCCACGCTGGGCAGGCACGCCAACGACCTGATGGTGTCGTTCTACGTGGCCACGCCCGGCGGGTTCGACGTCGAGTACGGCACCGACGGCCGGCTCGTCGACGACGCAACGTGGATCAGCCGGGAAACCACCGCGATCAGCCTGTGGGGACACCGGTTCGCTGCGGGCGCGCATTGACCGCGGAGCCGGAGACTGCGCAGGCTGGGTTCGAGCCCGAACCGCGGCGGTTCCGGCAGGTCCTCGGTCACTTCTGCACCGGTGTCACGGTCATAACCGCCCTGGTCGGCGACGCCGAGCCGGTCGGGTTCGCCTGCCAGTCGTTCGCCGCGGTGTCGCTAGAGCCGCCGCTGGTGCTGTTCTGCCCGAGCCGCAGGTCGGCCACCTGGCCGCGGATCGAGCGGGCCGGTCACTTCTGCGCCAACGTGCTCACCGACGGGCAGCGCGAGCTGTCCCGCAGGTTCGGGATCAGCGCCGCCGCCGGGGCCGACAAGTTCGCCGGGCTGCGCTGGTCGTCCTGCTCGTCCGGGGCGCCGGTCCTGGAGGGCGCGCTCACCTGGATCGGGTGCACGATCCAGGCCGTCCACGAGGCCGGCGACCACTTCGTGGTGATCGGCCGGGTGATCGAGCTCGGCGAGTGCGCCCCCGACCCACCGCTCCTCTTCTACCGGGGCCGCTACGCCGCTGGCGTCAGAGCGCCCGAGGAGGGCCCGCCCGAGGTCGTCGACACCCTCCTCGCCTGGCCCCGCCACGCCGACTGGATGTAACCCCGGCCATTCCCGCCCGCGCGCGCCTTCCGCCCGCGCGCCTTCCACGCCCGCGCGCGCCTTCCGCCCGCGCGCGCCTTCCGCCCGCGCGCGCCTTCCACGCGCGCGTGGCAATAGTCTTCACGTGTCCGGCAACCGCAAAACGGGTTAAATTGGGGCGCCAAATGACTGAAACCCGTGAAGACTTGCGATGATCAAGGAATGGCGGCGGACGTTCTCTGGGCGCGGCACGGCGAGAACGTCGCCAATCTCACCAAGACGCTTTCCTATCGGGTCTTTGACGGCGACCTGACCGATGTCGGCCGGGGGCAGGCGCGCGAACTGGGGGAGCGCCTCGCGGCCGCAGACGCAGGCCAGGTTCAGCTGCTGGCCTGCTCGCCGCTGCGCCGGGCAAGGCAGACGGCCGAGATTGTCGGGCGGCGGCTGGGCCTGCCGGTGGCCATGGAACTCGACGACCTGCGCGAGGTGAACGTCGGCGACCTGGACGGCCGCAGCGACGCCCGGGCGTGGGAGATCTACGCCGCGGTGCTCGAGGCCTGGCGCGCCGGTGACACCCAGGCCAGGTTCCCGGGCGGCGAGAACCGCGACGAGCTGTGCGCGCGGCTGCGCCGGGCGCTCACGGCGGTGGCACGGGGCGCCGCAGCCGGGCGCTCGCCGGCCGCCGCGCGCAGCGGCGAGGACGGCCACTCGCCGACCCTGGCGCACGGCGGCGAGGAGGGCCGCTCGCTGGTCGTGGCGCACGGCGCGAACCTGCGCGCGGCCCTGCCCTGCCTGGCGGGCGAGCCCGATCCCGGCGCGGACCTGCCAACCGGCGCGGTGGCCGCGCTGCACGTCCACCCCGGCGGTTCCCCGGTGGTGCGGCTGGTGAGCTGGCCCGGCGCGGCACCCGGCTGAATGGACGCCATGGAGCGGGCCGGGGACAAACCCCGGCCCGCCACGTGTCACTGCCAGATGGCGACCGGGGTGCCGGGCACGTAGACGTAGCCGCCGTTACTCATGGATGTGTTGGGGTCCGCGCTGAGGTGGGTGTAGTCGATCGCGAACTGGTACTCCGTCCCGGGTGCCACCCGGTGGAAGCTGGGGCTGGGCGGCTGGATCACGCCGTGGTCGACGAATGACCCGTCGCTGAAGTAGAACTGGCCCGGGTTGACGACGAACCCGTCGGCGCCGCCGATGATCACCCAGGCGATGATCGCGCCGCCGCTGTTGTCGCCCTGCGTGTCCACCATCGCGATCCGGGAGCCCTCCGGCGTCGTGTACCAGGACAGCGCGCTCGGATCGGTGTTGTCGGTGCTCTTGAGCATCGCCTCTGGGGGCGCGATCCCCTTCACGGCGTCAAGCCGGGCGGTGCTCTCGTCGAGCAGGCAGCCGGCGACGTCGATCCCGTCGATCGTGCCGCCGCCCTGGTAGGCCTTGGTGCACACCGGCCCGCGCGCGGCGAGCCACGCGCTGTCCTGGGCGAGGATCGTCGGGCGCTGCGACGCCGACGCGCTCTGGTAGGCCGCGAGCTGCGCGGCGTCGATCTGGGCGTCCGTGTTCTCGGTTCTGGCGTCGTAGCACTTCTCGATCGCGAGGGTCGTCGACTGGCCGCCGCAGGTGGCCGGCGCCGCGCCGGTCCTGGCCGGGTGACCGGGGTCGAACGGCTCGACGATGGCCACGAAGCCGGCCGCGGCAGGGGCGGTGGTGCCGCCCGGCGACGTGGCGGCGGGGGTGGCCGCGGCCGTGGCCGACGGCGCCGCGCCGGTGCTGGCCGGCGTGCCGGATCCTCCGCATCCGGCGAGCGCGCCAGCCAGGGCGACCGACAATGCCGCCGCGGCCAGCCCGGCCACGCTCGCTGATCTGCCCGAGCCCTGCGCCGGGCACGCCTTTGGTCTTCGGGCCATCGGGCCACCTCCCCTGTCCCGTACCTCCCGCTTTACCCGAGGGGATCGTAGCGGTGCCGGGCCGCCGGTTTGGCATACGGCGCGCGCGGTGATGACGACCGTAGAATCGCCCCACCACAAGCGAAAAGGAGCGGCGCGATGGCACTCACGCCCCAGGAAGTGTTCGCCCACCACGCCGAGGCGCTCATCGCGGGCGACCTGGACGCGATCGTCGACGACTACGCCGACGACGCGGTCTTCATCACGCCCGGCGGGGTGCGGTACGGCAAGGACGGCATCCGGGCCGCCTTCACCCAGCTGCTCGCGGACGTGCCGAACGCGGACTGGGAGGTCCCGACCCAGATCTACGAGGGCGACGTGCTGTTCATCGAGTGGAAGGCCGACGCGCAGAAGACCAGGGTCGAGGACGGCATCGACACGTTCATCTTCCGCGACGGCCAGATCCGGGTGCAGACGGTCAGGTACTCGCTTCAGCACAAGGTCTGAGCCCGGGGCGGCGGGCTGGCCGACCGGGCCGCACGGGGTGCAGGATCGGAGGTGGCGCCAACCCCGTGACGGTGGCGACCAGAGAGGAACAGCCATGCCCGAAACGATGGCCTGGCCCGCCGGCCGGCGGATCACGATCGCAGACCTGCAGGCAGCCACCGACCGGGGCGAGCGGTGGTCGATGCTCACCAGCTACGACACGCTCACCGCGGGAATCTTCGAGCAGGCCGGGGTCCGCGCGCTGCTGGTCGGCGACACCAGCGCGGAGATGGTGCTCGGCTACCCGGACACGCTGCCGGTGACCATGGACCAGCTGATCCCGATGGTGCAGGCCGTCGTCCGCGGCACCCGGACCGCGCTCGTGGTCGCCGACCTGCCGTTCGGCAGCTACCAGGCCGGCCCGCAGGCGGCGCTGGCGAACGCGGTGCGTCACCTGAAGGAAGGCGGCGCGCAGGCGGTCAAGCTGGAGGGCGGCCGCCGTGTCGTGCCGCAGGTGGAGACGCTGACCGGGGCGGGCATCCCGGTGATGGGCCACCTCGGGCTCACGCCGCAGAGCGTGAACGTGCTCGGCGGGATGCGGCGGGTTCAGGGCCGCGGCGACGCGGGCGAGGAACTGCTCGCCGACGCCACCGCGCTGGAACGCGCGGGCGCGTTCGCGGTTGTGCTCGAATCCGTGCCCGCGGACCTGGGCCGGCGCGTGTCAGAGGCGCTGCGCGTGCCCACGGTCGGCATCGGCGCCGGCCCGCACTGCGACGCCCAGATCCTGGTCTGGCAGGACATGGCCGGCCTCACCACGGGCAGGCTGCCGCGGTTCGTCAAGCAGTACGCCGACACCTCCGGCGCGCTGCTGGACGCGGCCAGCCGGTACGCCGCAGACGTAGCCGCCGGCCGGTACCCAGACCAGGCGCACAGCTATGCGTAACGGCCCCTTGTACGACACGATCGGGCACACCTACCCAGTGACGCGCCGTACCGAGCCGCGGATCGCCGCGCAGATCTGGGCGGCGCTCGGTGACGCCCGCACGGTGCTGAACGTCGGCGCGGGCACCGGGTCCTACGAGCCGCCGGACCGCGAGGTCACCGCCGTGGAGCCGTCGGCCGTCATGCGCGCGCAGCGGCCGCCGGGCGCCGCGTCGTGCCTATCCGCCCGCGCGGAGCGGCTGCCGTTCGCCGACAACGCGTTCGACGCCGCGATGGCCGTGCTGTCCGACCACCACTGGGCCGATCCGGTCGCCGGCCTGCGCGAGATGCGCCGGGTCGCCCGCCGCCTCGTGGTGTTCCAGTTCGACGTCGCCGACACCGGGCGGTTCTGGCTCACCCGGGACTACCTGCCGGAGTTCGCGCGGCTCGGGTCCGGGGCCCCGACGCTCGCCGAGCGGGCCCGCGCGATCGGCGCCCGGATGCAGCCGGTGCCGATCCCCTGGGACTGCGTCGACGGCTTCTTCCACGCCTACTGGCGCCGCCCCGAGGCCTACCTGCTGCCCGAAGTCAGGCGCGGCACGTCGGTGTGGGCACTGGTCGGTCCCGAGGCCGAGCACCGGGCGGTCACGAACCTGCGTGCCGATCTCCACTCCGGTTATTGGACTGAACGCAACGCCGACCTCCTGGCCTGCCACACCGCGGAACTCGGCGCCCGGCTGCTGGTTGCCTGACGCTCTCGCCGAGCGGGACGAGTGCTAGTGCGCTCCGCCTCCCGGGCTGCCGGGGCTGTCCGGGGCGACGCGGTAGTGGTAGCCGTGGTGGTCGGCAAAGCCGGCCTGGCGATACAGCGTCCTCGCGATGGAGTTGTCGTCCAGGACCTGCAGGTAGAGGTTGGCGGCGCCACGGTTCGCCGCGGCTGCGGCCAGGGCACCGGTGATCGCGCGGCCGAGCCCGCGCCGCCGGTGGGCCGGGTCGACCTCCACGGCGGTGATGCCGGCCCACCCAGCCGCCACGGCCACCCGGCCGACCGCGATCGTGCGGCCGGCCTCGCGCACCGACGCGAACCTCTGCCAGGGCGCGGACAGCAGCAGCTGGCGGGCGATGGGCGGCAGCGGCTGGCCGCGGAACCGGTACCGCGCCAGCCACGGTTCGTCGGGCTCGGCGTCCAGGTCGACGCGCACGGCCGTGGCCGCGGCCGCCGCGGCGTCCGCCACGGCCGCAGACGCGGCGGTCATCACCGTTGCCGCGCCTGAGCGCACCGGCCAGCCGAGATCGGCGAGGAGCCGGTCCACGGGGCTGGCGTGCGGATCATCGGTGGGGTAGGGGACCGAGACCATGGCGGGCAGCCCGCGGGCCGCGTACCAGCGGCTGACCTCGGCGAGCGCATCAGCGAGCGGCATGCCGGGGTCACCGGCCGCGAGCGCGCTGTTTGCCCGCCCGGTGAAGCCGGCGGCCGCGCGCAGCAGCCAGCCCCCACCCCCAACCCACCTCCTCTGCCCGCTCCAATCCCCCTTCATCCTGGTCTCCTCCGGCGCCCGCCAGCCCCCGGCGGCAGCCTCCTCGAGGTCTCGGATTGAGATCGCCATCGGTGCCGGCCTCCTTTCGGGCGATGATGGCCATGATGGCAAGGAGGGCTTCGATGGCAGCCAACGGTTCTCCCGCGGGTCTGGTCGACTACCAGATGTTCATCAACAACAAATGGGTCGACGCGCAGTCGGGCGAGACCTTCGAGTCGGTGAACCCCTACACCGGGGCCGCCTGGGCCCGGGTGCCGCGGGCGTCGGGACCGGATGTGGACGCCGCGGTCCAGGCCGCCCGCCAGGCGTTCGACGACGGGCCATGGGGCCGGCTGACCGGTGCCGAGCGGGCCAGGCTGATGCGCCGACTGGCCGACGTGATCTCCGAGCGTGCGGACGACCTGGCCCGGACCGAGGTCCAGGACAACGGCAAGCTGATCAGGGAGATGCAGGGTCAGATCCGCGGGCTGCCCGACTACTTCCATTACTTCGCGGGGGCAGCCGACAAGATCCACGGCGACACGATCCCGCCGGACCGCGGCAACTACCTGATCTACAGCGTGCCCGAGCCGCTCGGCGTGGTCGGGGCGATCACGCCGTGGAACTCCCCGGTGCTGCTGATGACGTGGAAGCTCGCCCCGGCGCTGGCCGCGGGCTGCACGTTCGTGGTCAAGCCCGCCGAGCAGGCACCGGTCTCCACACTGGAGTTCGCCCGGCTGGTCGAGGCGGCCGGCTTCCCGCCGGGCGTGTTCAACGTGATCACCGGTTTCGGCGCCGAGGCGGGCGAGCCGCTGGCGAGCCACCCGGGCGTCGACAAGGTCGCGTTCACCGGCGCGACGGCCACCGGCATCCACGTGGCCCGCTCCGCCGCCGGGCACCTGGCGCCGGTCAGCCTCGAACTCGGCGGCAAGTCGGCCAACATCGTGTTCGGCGACGCTGACCTGGCCGCCGCGGCGAACGGCGTGATCGCCGGCATCTTCGCCGCGACCGGCCAGACGTGCATGGCGGGCTCGCGGCTGCTGGTTCAGCGCGACGTCCACGACGCCCTGGTCGAGCGGGTGGCCACGCGGGCCGCGGAGATCAAGCTCGGCGACCCGCAGGACCCGGGCACGGAGATGGGCCCGGTCGCGTTCCGCGGGCATCTGGACAAGGTGCTCGGCATGGTGGAGGCGGCCAGCGCCGAGGGCGCGCGGCTGGTCACCGGCGGCACCCGGCCGCTGACCCCCGGGCTCGCCGATGGGTTCTTTGTCGAGCCCACCCTGTTTGCCGACGTCAGCAACGACATGACGATCGCGCGCGAGGAGGTGTTCGGGCCGGTGCTGGCGGCGGTGCCGTTCGGCGACGAGGACGAGGCGCTGCGGATCGCCAACGACTCGGACTTCGGCCTGGCCGCCGGGGTCTGGACCAGGGACGTGCAGCGCGCGCACCGGATGGCCAGGGGCCTGCGCGCGGGCACGGTCTGGGTGAACGCCTACCGTGCCGTCGGCCCGATGGCACCGTTCGGCGGGTTCAAGGCGAGCGGCTTCGGCCGGGAGAACGGGCTCGCGGCGATCGACGAGTACACCGCCCTGAAGACGGTGTGGGTGGAGCTGAGCGGCGCCAGCCGGGATCCGTTCAAGCTCGGGTGAGCCTGAGCGCCGCCTGCGCGCTTGTCAGGAGTGCACGACGTCACTGTGGTGGCAGAAGTGCACCCTCGCGGCGCCGGTCTTCCGGATCCGAGCCAGCGAGTTTCGCCACGCCACCGGGTCGCTCGCCTGGCCGTCGGGCAGTTCCTCGTCGGGCGCGCCCTGATAGAGCTGTGGCGTATAGGCGGCGTCCCCGATCAGCACGTCGGGGGCGCCGTCGCCGGACTGGACCACGACGCACTGATGGCCCACGGTGTGCCCGGGCGTCGTGATCACCGAGAGGCCGGGCAGCACCTCGGCGTCGCCGTCGAGCAGCTCAAACTGCGCGTCCATGAAACCGAACCAGTCGTAGAGCTCCCGCGCCTCCCGCTTGGCGCGGTCCACCTCGGCCCGCTGCACATAGAACGGGGCGTGCGGGAACACGGCGTTCTGCCCGCAGTGGTCGAAGTGCAGGTGCGTGTTGATCACGAGGCCGATGTCGCCGGGAGTCATGTCCAGCTCAGCGAGCGCGTCAGCGGCCGAGCGGTTGACCACACGCCAGTCGCTGAGCACCTCGTCCGGGCCGCCAACGCCGGTGTCCACGAGCACGGCGCCGCCCGGGTGGGTGACCACGAAACCGTGCACCGGCCACTGGGTCCCGTCGAGACCGCGCAGCTTCGCCAGCTGCAGCCGCTTGACCTCGAGCGCCATCGGCGACCGCCCTCCACACGTATGCCCGCGGCGATCTGCCTGCGGGCACCTCATCGTCGCAGCATCCGGCCCTCGCGGTCCAATAGAGGCATGTGCACCGCGATCGTGAGCGTCGACCCCGCTGGCCCGCTGCTGCTTGCCGGAGTCCGCGACGAGCTCGTCGACCGGGCCTGGGAACCCCCCGGCCGGCACTGGCCGGATCATCCGGGGCTGATCGGCGGGCGGGACCTGCAGGCCGGGGGGACGTGGCTGGCCGTGGCGCCGGCGGCGCCACGGGTGACCTGCGTCCTGAACGCCCGGGGCCGGATGGCACCGGAAGGATCGCGGCGGACCAGGGGAGTGCTCCCGCTGCAGGCCGCCGACCAGGGGAAGCTCGAGCGTGCCGGGCTCGCCGACTTCGACCCGTTCCATCTGCTGATCGCCGAGCCGGGCCGGGCGGTGCTGTCCACCTGGGACGGCACCGACCTTGACGAGCGCGAGCTGCCGGCCGGGCTGCACATGGTGGTGAACAGCGGCCTGGACGGCGAACTTCGTGACTCCAGGGACCATGAGCGGACCCGCGTCGCCCATTACCTGCCGCGGCTTCGCGGCGCGCAGCGCCCGGCGCCGCGGCCGGGCGATCCGGTCTCGGTGGCCTGGGGAGCCTGGCTGCCGCTGCTGAACGGCGACGGCCTTGGCCCCGAGGACCCACGGGCGCTGATCGTGCGGCGTGATCTCGGCGACGGCCGGATCTGGGGGACCACGTCGATCTCGCTGATCGCGCTGTCGCGAGCCGCGGTGCGGTACGACTTCACCGCCGAGCCAGGCGACCCGCAGGCCTGGCGGCCGGTGCCGGTTTAGCCGGTGCAGCCCGCGGCGACGTCGCTGACCTCGCGGGCCCAGTAACTGGGCAGCGCGCTGTAGGGATCGGGCGACCCGGCCAGGTTGGTCACGAACAGGCTGCCGATCCTGCGGTGCTTGGACAGGCTGACCGCGCCGGCGAGATCCGACGCGGGGGTCGCGTAGATCACGTCCGCGAACCTGCGCGCCCGGTAGTGCGACGTCCAGGACGGAACCTGCTGGCTGCGGTAGCTGGCGTAGCTGCCCTCGAACGCCACCACGACGTTGCCGACCGACATGTAGCCGCGGGCCGGGTACGCGCCGACGTTCAGCCAGATCACCGAGCCGGGGTTGACCGTGTGGATGTAGCTGGCCAGCTTCTTGTAATAGCCGAGCTCGCCGGCGCCATTGGCGGTCAGGTCAAGGAACATGCCGTTGACCTTGTACCACGCCTTGTAGTTCTTGGCGTCCGCCTCGACCTGGACGGCCGGGCGCTGGCCATACTCGGTCGACGAGTAGCCGAGCACGGTGATGCCCGCCTTTTCCGCCCGCTTGACCAGCGACTGGAAATGCGGCACCGCCGCCGTGCCGGCTCCGGTGCCGGTGACGTTCAGGATCATGACGCCAGGCGCTGGCTTGCTGTTGATCGCCCGCGTCCAGAACGTGGAAGACCAGGGATAGGCGGGAACGAACGTGTGCCGGCAGGCTGCGGGCGCGGCCGTGGCCTGCGCGGCGCTGGCCGCGTTGGGCACCCCGGTGGCGGCAAACGCCGCGAGGGTCAGCAGCCCGGTGGCCAGCACATGCAGCTTCCGCATGCCAGCATCAACCCCCACCATTTCCGGCCGATAACGCAGCCGATGACTAACAGTGCAGGGGGATCATCTCGCAACACGCACCGGTCCGAGCAGAAATGAGCGATCCGGTCCGTGATGACCTTGGCACAAAAGCAGTAGACATGGGACACTGCGGTGGTCTAGTTCCCGGTGAAGGATGCAGATGATCATGGCTCGGCCCGCGGAGAGTTCCGGTCCTGCCAATGGCCATTCCGTAGCCCGCGTCGTCGGGCTGCCGGGCAGCGGGCCCACGGTTCCGCGCAGGCTTCTCGGTGCCCAGTTGCGGCGGCTGCGCGAAGAGCGCGGCATCACGCTTGAGGACGCCGGAGAGGTGATCAGGGCGTCCGGCTCCAAGATGAGCCGGCTGGAGACCGGCCGGGTCGGTTTCAAGGACCGTGACATCGCCGACCTGCTCACCTTCTACGAAGTGTCCGACGAGCAGCAGCGCGCCGCGCTGCATCAGCTCGCGCGCGGCGCCAGCTCGCACGGCTGGTGGCACGACTACTCCGACGTGATGCCCGCGTGGTTCGAGTCCTACGTCGGCCTGGAGGAGGCCGCGGTCAGCATCCGGACGTATGAGATCCAGTTCGTGCCCGGGCTGCTGCAGACCGAGGACTACGCCCGCGCGGTCACCCTGCTCGGCCATGACGGGGAGCCGTCCGAAGAGATCGAGCAGCGGGTGGCGCTGCGGATGGGCCGCCAGGCGCTGCTGACCGGCCCGCAGCCAACGCACCTGTGGGCAGTGCTGGACGAGGCTGTGCTGCGCCGTCCAGCCGGGCGCCCCGGCGTGATGCGCCGCCAACTGCAGCAGATCCTGCAGGCCGCCGAGCGCCCAAACGTCACCATCCAGGTCATCCCGTTCTCGGCCGGAGCCCACGCTGCCGCCGGCGGGCCGTTCAGCATCCTGCGCTTCGCCGAGCGTGATCTGCCCGACGTTGTCTACCTCGAGCAGCTCACCAGCGCGCTGTACCTCGACAAGCGTGAGACCGTCGATCACTACATGGCGGTGATGGAACGCCTGTGCCTGGAAGCGACGCCCGCCGCTGCCACAGCCAAGATCATTAATGCCATACTCAGGGACGGCTGAGCTACAGGCGCTGGGACGGCTGCTACAGGCGCTGGGACGGCTGTAGCAGGCGCTGGGACGGCTGTAGCAGGCGCTGGGACGGCTGAGCTACAGGCGTTCGAGGATTGTCGCGGTGGCCATCGCCCCCCCGGCGCACATGGTGATCAGCGCCGTTGACGCGTCCCGTCGTTCCATCTCGTGCAGGGCCGTCGTGATCAGGCGGGCGCCGGTGCTGCCAACCGGATGACCGAGCGCGATGGCGCCGCCGTTGACGTTCACCCGTTCCGGATCGGGCTGGTGCACGCTCATCCAGGACAGCGCGACCGAAGCGAACGCTTCGTTGACCTCGAACAGGTCGATGTCGCCAAGCACCATGCCGCTGCGCTTGAGCACCCGCTCGGTGGCCGCGACTGGCCCGTCGAGGTGGTAGTAGGGCTCGGCGCCGACGAGGCACTGGGCGACGATCCGGGCCCGTGGCCGCAGGCCGAGCGTCTTGGCCCGGTCGGCGTCGAGCAGCAGCACCGCGGCGGCGCCGTCCGAGATCTGCGAGGACGTGCCCGCCGTGTGCAGGCCGTCATCGAGCACCGGGCGGAGCTTGGCCAGCGCCTCCAGGCTGGTCTCACGCAGGCCCTGGTCCCGGTCGACGGTGCGAGTCTCCCCGGTCGGCTGGTGGTCAGCGTCCAGGACCGGGGCCGTCACCGGGACCACCTCGCGGTCGAATCGCCCGTGCGCCCAGGCGAGCTGGGCCAGGGTCTGCGAGCGCAGGCCGAAGCGGTCGATCTGGACGCGGTCGAGGCCGCGCCGCTTCGCGATGCGCTCCGCGGCGAGGTACTGGTTCGGCAGGTCGATGTCCCATGAGGCCGGCCTGGGCGAGCCGGACTCGGTCCCAACGTTCGCCCGCAGCGGCACCCGGCTCATCGCCTCCACGCCGCAGGCGATGCCCGCCTCGATGGCGCCGGCCGCGATGAGCCCGGCCACCAGGTGAGCGGCCTGCTGCGCCGAGCCGCACTGGGCGTCGAGGGTCTGGCAGCCCGCCTGGTACGGCAGTCCCGCGTGCAGCCAGGCGGTGCGGGTGATGTTGTTCGACTGCTCGCCCGCCTGGGTCACGCAGCCGCCAGCCACCTGCTCGACCTCGCCGGGGTCGATGCCGGCCCGGTCCACCAGGGCGCGCTGCGCACAGCCAAGGATCTCGGCCGCGTGCAGTCCGGCGAGCACCCCGCCGCGCTTGCCGATCGGGGTCCGGACCGCTTCCACGATCACCGCGTTGCCCACCGCCCGCTCCTCTGCGCTCGCCGATGTTCATCGTAGAACGTGTTGCAATCAGCCCTGCGGGACATTCCGCAACGCCACGCAGCGTGATTCAATCAAACTAGAACACGTTTCAGTTCAGAGCGCTAGCGGAGGTAGTCGTGACTGAGCCCAACATCCCGCCGGGCTTCGACTTCACCGACCCTGACCTGTACGCCGACCGCCTGCCCATGGACGAGTTCGCCGAGTTGCGGCGCACGGCCCCGGTGTGGTGGAACAGAAAGCCGCGGGGCGTGGGCGGATTCGACGACGAGGGCTACTGGGTGGTCACCAGGCACGCCGACGTCGTGGCGGTCTCCAGGGACAACGACAACTATTCCACCTGGGAGAACACCGCGATCATCCGCCATCAAGACGGCGCTTCCCGTGAGCAGATCGAACTGCAGCGGTTCGTCATGCTCAACATCGATCCGCCACAGCACACCAAGCTGCGCGGCATCGTCTCGCGGGGTTTCACCCCTCGGGCGATCAACAACCTGCGCTCGGCGCTGTCGGCGCGGGCGGAGCGGATCGTCGCCGACGCCATCGCCAGCGGCAGCGGCGACTTCGTCACCGACGTGGCAGCCGAACTGCCGCTGCAGGCGATCGCGGAACTGGTCGGCGTGCCCCAGGACGACCGCCGCAAGGTCTTCGACTGGTCGAACGACATGGTCGGCTACGACGACCCCGAGTACGTTGGCGACCCGGCGGCCGCCGCGGCCGAACTCGTCGGCTACGCGATGGTGATGGCCGAGGACCGCCGGCAGTGCCCGAGGGACGACATCGTCACCAAGCTCGTGAACGCCCAGGTCGACGGCGGGGAACTGTCATCAGATGAGTTCGGCTTCTTCGTGATCCTGCTCGCCGTGGCGGGCAACGAGACCACCCGCAACGCGATCTCGCACGGGATGCACGCGTTCCTGGAGAACCCCGACCAGTGGGAGCTGTTCAAGGCCGAGCGGCCGGACACCGCGGCCGACGAGATCGTGCGGTGGGCGACCCCGGTCACGGTGTTCCAGCGCACCGCGCTCGCCGATACCACCCTGGGCGGCCAGCAGATCGCCGCCGGGCAGCGCGTCGGCCTGTTCTACCGGTCGGCCAACTTTGACGAGGAGGTCTTCGACCACCCCGAGCGGTTCGACATCCGCCGCAGCCCCAACCCGCACCTTGGCTTCGGCGGCAGCGGGGCGCACTTCTGCCTCGGCGCCAGCCTCGCCCGGCTGGAGATCGACCTGATCTTCAACGCGATCGCCGATCACATGCCGGGCATCCGGCTGGCCGGTGAGCCGCGGCGGCTGCGCTCGGGCTGGCTCAACGGCATGAAGCGGCTCCCCGTCCAGTACACCTGAGGCTCCGCCGCGGCCGGGGCTCCGGCGGCCCGGCGGGCCAGCCGGATGTTCGTCCAGGTGATCAGCGGGGTGCCCACTGCCGTGGGCGCCACCCAGGCGATCGGTGATCCCGGAGAGTTGACCACGAGCAGCGCCGTGACCAGCGAAATGTAGGAACCGCACATCAGGCTGACGTGCAGCTGCAGCCAGCCGCGAGGCTGGTGCCGGCGTGCCCACCATCCGCCGAGCGCCGCGGCCCACGTCAGCGCCGCGATCACGCCGAGCCACCACAGGCTTGGCTTCAGGATGATCAAACCGCCGGCGCTCAGGCACAGCAAGGCGATCAGCAGCTGATAGGCCAGGCCAAGCCGCGGATGCCAGCCTGGCCGCTTCGGCATCAGCATCGCCATCGGCCCGGCCAGAAGGCCTAAGCTGCCCGCGGTTATGTGCGTGGTGAGCAGGAAAATCCGCATGGTGGCCTCCCAGCCGCTGCCACTAAACCGTCCACAATGGATCGTCCACTATGGACTATTAGGATCCACAGTGGACCGTCTATAGTGGACTGTCAAGGGAGGGCCGATGACCGACCTCAACTCGACCGCGGCGGCGCTGCTGGGCCTGCTGCACGGCAAGGAGGCGAGCGGCTACGAGCTGTGGAACGCCGCCCGGGAGTTCATTGGCGACTTCTGGACGGTGACCCGCAGCCAGGTCTACCGGGAGCTGACCGCCCTTGACGGCCATGGCCTCATCGAGGCCCAGGCGGTCGGCCCGCGCTCACGCCGCGCGTACCGGATTACCCAAGAGGGCCGCGCAGCCTTCGCTGGCTGGCTCGCGCAACCGCCCGGTCCCGAGCAGATCCGCTATCCGCTGCTGCTCACCCTGGCGTTCGGTGCGGAACTCGACACCGACACGCTCCTCGGCTTCATCGACAGCCACCGGCCCATGCACGAGCAGCGGCTCGCCGCCTACCGGGAGCTGGCCACGTCCGGCGGACTTGACCGCTACCAGCGGGCAACGCTCGGCTTCGGCCTGCACTATGAGCAGGCCGTGCTCGCCTGGATGGACGGGCTGCCCGCGCTGCTTACCGAGGCGGTTCAGTGAAGGCATCGTGCACGGCTCGGGCCTGCTGTGCCATGGCCTCGATGTCGGCGATGCCGTGCTCATGAGCGGCGCTGCGGGCGAGCGCGTCCAGATGCTGACCGTGGAGTTCCGCGAGCACGGCCGCCTGCCGCCAATCCCGGTAGGCTCCGTCCGCCTGACGGACCTCCTCGGCGTAGCGTTCCAGCGCCTCGATCCTGGCGGCAATGCTGGACTCCGCGAGATGCGCCGCCTCGTCCTGCCGGCTGAGCAGCGCGGCGGTCGCGGGGCCAGCCGCCGCTGTGCGAAGCTCAGCCCGCCTGGTGCGGAGCCGAGCCTGCTCGCGCAGGGCCACGGCCACGTCCCATTCCTGGCCGGCCAGCGCCGCGCTCACCGCGGCCTGGTCCAGCAGGTCGTCCCGGCACACCGCCGACGACGAGACCGCGTTGATCGCGTCCTGCGCGCGCCGCAGCAGCACCCGGCTGGGCACGTCGAAATCCTGGTCGGTCAGATAACGCCCGTGGTAAGTGCGCGCGGCCTCGTCGGCCGGCACCTTGCCGGTGGGCTGCCCGAACAGGGCGATCCGGAAGCCAAAGACCACGGTCGTGATGATCGCGATGATCTCCGCGGCCAGCAGCGCGTAGTGGGAGGACGCGCTCTCCCATGAGGTCGTCTCCTGCAGGGCCAGCACCCCGATGGCCAGCGGGACCGTGCCGAACACGGCGATCATCATGGCTCCGGTCAGCCCGATGGCTGCGCCGTCCACGGTGGCCAGGCGCCTGCCGGGTTCCCTCGGCAGATAGTCGCGGCGGCGGGCAGGGCGGCTCCGGCAGGCCGGGGTGAGCGGCGCGTGAGGGTCGGTCAGCAACCTGCGGTCGGCGTGCGGGATGGCGGGATCAACCACAGGCCGCCGCAGCCGCGCATCCGCCCTGCTCAGGCGGTGACTGCCCGGTCGGTCAACGTCCCGATCACCCACCCGCGACTCCTACCCAGAACTACCCGAAGCCAATTGGTAACTGAGGCGGATTCTCCTAGCGTAGCCTGCGGGGCGGCGTGCGGCACAGGGACGGATGCCAGGCCGGCGTCCTCAGCCGGGGGACGCGGCCACCACCCACATGGAGAAGTACTGGGAACCGCCGCCGTACGCATGGCCGAGCGCCACGGCGGCCCCGGGCACCTGGTGAGCGCCGGCCTTGCCCATGACCTGCAGCGCCGACTCGGCGAAGCGCAGCAGGCCCGAAGCCCCGATCGGGTTGGAGCTGAGCACCCCGCCCGACGGGTTGACCGGGAGCTTGCCGCCGATCTCGGTCTCCCCGGCCTCGGTGAGCCGCCACCCGTCGCCGGGCGCGGCGAAGCCCAGGTTCTCCAGCCACATCGGCTCGAACCAGGAGAACGGGACGTAGATCTCGGCGACGTCGATCTGCTCCAGCGGATCGCTGATGCCCGCCTGCCGCCACAGCGCGGCCGCGGCATCCGCGCCGGCCCGGGGGTTCACGTGGTCCTTGCCCGCGAACATCGTCGGTTCGGTGCGCATCGCGGTGGCGCGAATCCAGGCCACCGGGCGGCCGTCGGCCTCGGCCGTCTCGGCGGCGGCCTGGTCGCCGATGACCACGGCGCACGCGCCGTCCGATGACGGGCAGGTCTCGTCGTAGCGGACCGGGTCCCACAGCATCGGCGAGGCCAGGACCTTCTCCAGCGTGATGTCGGCCTGCTGCAGGTGGGCATACGGGTTCAGGCTCCCGTTGCGCCGGTCCTTGACCGCGACCATCGCGCCGATGTGACCCGGCGCGCCGCTGCGGCGGATGTAGGAGCGGATGTGCGGGGAGAAGTAGCCGCCGGCCCCGGCCAGCACCGGCATGCTGAACGGCGGGGTGATCGACAGCGCCCACATGGCGTTCGACTCGGACTGCTTCTCGAACGCGACAGCGAGCACCCGCCGGTGCACCCCGGCTTGGACCAGGCTGGTCGCCACGAGCCCGGTCGCGCCGCCGACCGAGCCGGCGGTGTGCACCCGCAGCAGCGGCTTGCCCACGGCGCCGAGCGCGTCGGCGAGGTAGAGCTCGGGCATCATCACGCCCTCGAAGAGGTCGGGCGCCTTGCCGACCACGACGGCGTCGATGTCGGCGGCGGTGGTGCCCGCGTCGGCGAGCGCCCGGTCCACCGCCTCGCGGCACAGCCCCGCGATCGAGACGTCGGTCCGCTTCGAGCGGTGGCGCGTCTGGCCAACGCCCAGGACAGCCGCCCTGTGCTTCATGGCGTCGCCTTCGTCGGGATCGCGGTGCCGAGACCGCGGCGTTGGGGCGCGGAGATCAATGGCGCTTCCTCCACTAGTTTGTCGGTGCCCTTCAGGCGGGCGGAGGATGTCAATGGGCCTCCATGACGCAGACGAGGTTCTGCTGCAGGGCCGGGCCGCTGGTGGCATGCGCGAGCGCGCGGCCCGCGCGGCCGGACATGATCTCCTGTGCGGCCGACCCGATCCGGGCCAGGCCAGCGGCGAACATGGGGTTGCCGCAGAGCACGCCGCCGGACGGGTTGACGCGGACGTCGTCACCGAGGCCGAGCGCGCCGCGCAGCAGGATCTCCTGATGGGTGAACGGCGCGTGCAGCTCGGCGGTGTCCACGCGCGCCGCCCCCGCCGCCCCCGCCGCCCCCGCGGCACGCGCTGCCTCGGCCGCCGACGGCGCCGCGGTGAGGTCCCGCGCCCCGAGCGCGGCCGAGTCGATCCGGTGCTCGAACCCGCTGATCCAGGCCGGCCGCTGGCACAGTTCGCTGGCCCGCTCCGCCGAGGCCAGGATCACGACCGCGGCCCCGTCGCCGACCGGCGCGCAGTCGTGCGCTCGGAGTGGCTCGGCGACGTAGGGCTGGCCGAGCAGTTTTTCGGCGGAAACCTCCCCGGACAGCTGCGCCCGGGGGTTCGCGACCGCGGCGGCGCGGTTGCGCGCCGCGACGTCAGCCATCTGCGCTTCGGTCCACAGTCCGGCCTCGATCCCGAGCCTGGCCTGCAGCGCCGCGATGCTCACGGAGTCCGGCCACAGCGGCGCCAGCAGGTACGGATCGAGCTGCAGCGCGAGCACTCGCCGCAGGTCGCCAGCGGATGACTTGCCGAACCCGTACGCCAGCGCGATGTCCGCGTCGCCGATGAGGATCTTCACCCAGGCCTCGTAGAGCGCCCAGGCGGCGTCCATCTCCACGTGTGACTCGGCGACCGGCGGGACCGCGCCGATCGCGTCGACCGCCGAGACGAACGAGAACGCCCGGCCGGCCAGGTAGTCCGACGAGCCGGAGCACCAGAAGCCAATGTCGTCCTTGGTCAGGCCCGTGCTCTGCAGCACCTCGGCGAAGATCGGCACGAGCATCTCCACGCCGTTGGTAGTCGCGGCATCGTTTGCTCGCTCAACGGGAGACTGCGCAAAGCCGATGACGGCGACGTCGGTCACGGTTTGGACGTCCTTTACAAATGGTGGGCGTAGCTCTGATAAGACGCGTCCGGCTCCCCGGTCGGCCGGAAGTGGTCGATGTTCTCCAGCGTCGTTCCCCATTCCTCGCGCGGCTTCCACTCCGCCCGCACCCGCATCCCCATCCGGACCTCGTCGGGGTCACAGCCCAGGATGAGGTGCTGGAACGGGATGTCGGCCCCGTCCAGCAGCACCGCCGCAGCCACGTAGGGCGCCGAAACCCGCTGCCCGGGGTAATCGACGTTGACGATGCAGAACGTGGTCACGATGCCGCGGTCGGGCAGTTCCACCTCGTCGGTGGTCGGCACGCCGTCGGTGGGGCAGGCCCCGCGCGGCGGGATGTAGACCTTGCTGCAGACCGGGCAGCGCTGCGCCAGCAGCCGCCCCTCCGCCAGCCCGCGCAGGAACCTGCTCTCCTCGGGCGAGGCCGTGTGCTCGTAGTGCAGCCGCACCGGCGCGCTCATCATCGTCACCGGCTCCGGCTCCGGCTCCGCCTCCGGCTGCCCGGCCTGGCCAGCCGAAAGACTCGCCTCTGCCGCCGTGTCGGCCTCGTCCGCCGCTGGCCCGCCAGGTTCTCGGGTGCCGGTCAAGGGCTCGAAGCAGAGGATGTCGCGGATGTCCCCGGCCCTCTGCTCGGCCCACCGCGGCCTGACCCGCATCCCGGTCCGCATCGCGGCGGGCGAACCCGCGTCGACGGCGTGCAGCATCGCGGTGTCCGCGCCGTCCAGCCGGATCAGCGCCCACGCGAACGGCTGCGCCAGCGGCTGGCCCTCGAGCGGCTGCGGAGCCCACGACCAGGTCGTCACCGTGCCCTCGGGGCCGACCGGCACCAGGTCGTCCGGCGGGTCGAACGTCACCGGGTCGAACTCGAACGGCGGGGCGTGCACCCGGCCGTCGGCGCCGCGCGAGCCGAGGATCCGCCGGTCGGCCAGCGCGGCCATGAACCGGCTCAGTGTCGGGCCAAGCGAGCGGGTGTAATCGAACCCGATCTCCAGGGGTGCGCGCAGCGGCTGGGTCACGGTTCAGAGTGAAACATGTTTCGTTGCTAGGCGGCAACAACCGCAGGCTAGCCCGCTGGTTCTAGTCACCCCGCACGTAGAACGTGTTCTAAATTCGTAGCGACACCGAGTGGCGGGCAGGTGCGCTGGAGGCCTCGCGCCGCGTGGCTCAGGCAGCGTGGCTCAGGCAGCTTGGCGGCGGTGCAGGCGGTAGCTCTGGCCTGCAGCCCCGCCGGCAAACCCTCCTGCCGCGGTCACGAAGCCGAGACCTCTTGGGTGGGGCCAGCCAAGGGCGGCGAAGATGACCACACAGGCGAGATAGCCCGCGATGGCTATGGCCCATATCAGTAGATAGCTGCGGGGCTGCCACCGGACGACGCGGCGTGCTGCTGCCAGCGCCCGCGAGCTACCCCGGCCCCGTCCGTCCTGACGCATAGCCAGACTGTAGCGCCCGGACGGGCGCCGGGCGAAGGCGATTTACATGATCCTGGTGGATAACGGCCCAATACGTGTCGCGGCTTCACACCACGATCATGGAATAGCAGGCACCGCGGCACCGAAGCCCGACCGGGCGGGCGGCCGGGATTGGCTGGCGCGTTGAATAAAGGGTGCGGCGGTACCGAAGCCCCGCCCAGGCCGCCCGCTGTTGACCCGCCCCGGCCGGATAAAGCGGTTGACCCGCCTAGCACTGCCATCTAAAGTGAACGGACATCCGCTTTTTAAGGAGACGTGGGATGCGCGCTGGACGGCCGAGTCGGACCGCCCGCCAGAACGCGCTGTTCCGGGCGCTCGAGGCGCGCCGGCCGGCAGCCGAACGCGTGGCCGACGACCCGCTGGCGGTCAGGTTCCTCACCCCTGGGTTCCAGGCACTGGCCGTCGCGGGGAGCGTTCCGCCCGCCCGCCGCCTGATCGAGTCGGTGATCGACCGCCGCTGGCCCTGCGTGCGCGGCGGCGTGGTCGCCCGTACCCGGCTGATCGACGAGGCGATAGCCGCGGCCCTGCCCGGGGTGCAGCAGGTCCTCATCCTCGGCGCCGGGTACGACAGCCGTGCCTACCGCCTGGCGCAACTGCGAGACGTCGCCGTCTTCGAGGTTGACCACCCGGCCACGCAGGCAGCCAAGCGGCGCATCCTGCGGCGCGGCTCGGTGCAGATCCCGGCCAGTGTCCGCTTCGTGCCGGTCGAGTTCGGGGCCGACGACCCGGCCGCGAAGCTGGCCGAAGGCGGGTTCGCGTCCGGCAAGCCGACCCTGGTGCTGTGGGAGGGGGTCACGAACTACCTCGACCCGGTCTCGGTGGATGCCACGTTCGGGTTCCTGGCGTCGGCGATCGCGCCCGGCTCGCCGGTGCTGTTCACGTACGTGGACCGCGCGATGCTCGACGGGTCGGCGGTCTTCGAGGGCGCCGCGACCACACTGCGGGCGGTA
>Ga0209169_10000610_pt1 | contig 21804 bp, 14 predicted proteins | sample HubBroMetageWRM4_FD_188346 | JGI IMG/M metagenome (GOLD analysis project Ga0209169, IMG submission 188346) | Warmed soil microbial communities from the Hubbard Brook experimental Forest, New Hampshire - Hubbard Brook CCASE Soil Metagenome WRM 4... | ecosystem: Environmental > Terrestrial > Soil...
ATCGATCCCCAGGATCGAGCAAGGGCTGCCCGCGTTACAGGTCAACGAAGTGGTCGGGAAAACGGTTCCTGGTCCATTCCAGTTTAGGCCCCCCGGACCTGGGCTGAGGTTCACCGTTCCCACGTCAATCGTTCCGGTTCCCTGCGATCCACCGGGACCGACACCCAACGCGCCCGTGGGAATCGTGCTGATGCCCAAGGAATTGTTGAGCGCCAGAAAAGATTCCCAGTTGATCGTCTCGTAGATCATCCCGAAGGCGGAACGGATAACGGTCTTTCCAGTTCCGAACGGATCCCACGCGACACCCAAACGCGGCGCGAAGTTGTTATGGTCGCCGTGATAGGGTGCGCCGATCTGTTGACCCACTTGCTCAAGCCCGAGCGTTGGGCTGAAATTGCCGAGCAAGTTGTGGTCTTCCTTTACGACCGTGTTGACCTCATAGCGCAGGCCCAAATTGAAGGTGAGATTCTTGGTGGCGCGCCAGTCATCCTGCACAAAACCCGCGTAGCCCCAATTGCGGATGTGCCGAGTGGGATCGCCGACCAGCAAAGTGGCAGAGTCCGGGAAACCGGCAAAGTAGGCTTCCAGCGACGTGGCTGTGGGAAACGGAAAGTCAGCCGGATTAAATCCGAATTTGATTCTGCCGCGCGCGCCTCCGTAGGCGCCACCGCTGAACGCATCGCGGTGAATTTCCGCTCCGAATTTGATGGCGTGTTTGCCAATGACGCGCGAGATGTGATCCACGAATTGCACGCGCGTATCCGGGCCCTGCACTTTCGGCCAGTTAAATCCCCCCAATTCCTGCGGGAAAATATAGAACGGGGCGATGTTGATGCGCGGCAATCCACCGTAGAGCGGGTTGGTCACGCCGGTGTCCAGGCCGTAATCCGTTGCCGGATCATTGTGGTCGTTGGTAAACGTCGGCTGGTAGAGCCGGTTGTAACCGAAGCGGGCTTCGTTGACCCACTGTGAATTCGGAACGTAGGTCCAGTTGACGCCAGCCACCTGCGCCCTGGTGTGAATTTGCGTCAGCCATTTCGTCTGGAGCTGGCTGGCATCACTGACCGTTCCGTTGTTGTCTCCGTAAAAATAGCGGCCGCTGACAGTATTATGGTCGTTGACGTGGTAGTCCACTTTGGCGACGGCGTTGTCGGAGCTGACGCTGTTGGGGAGTCCGAAATTAATCGTGGTGGTTCCGGCCGGGTTGGTGCCCAGATTCGTGGGGAAACCGGTGCCATTGCAAGTGACCGGTGGTCCCAAAGTGCAGCCGCCGATCTGCAGGCTGGCCGGACTGACCGGGACTCCGCCCGCCTGCAAGTCTTGAATCGCATTCACCAGACTGTTCGCACAATCGCCTGAAGCGATGAATGTGCAGCCGGAGCCTCCCGCGGGAGTCGCCAGGCCGACGGTTGCGGGCGTTGAAATCGTTCCAACGTTTCCGACGACGTAGCGCTGGCCTTCATATCCGCCGAAGAAAAATAGCTTGTCCTTCTTAATCGGGCCGCCGACTGTGCCACCGAATTGTTCCAGATTCCGAGGCTGCTTGATCTGATCGTCGGTGTTGAAGAAGTTGCGGGCGTCGAGCGGCGTGTCGCGGCCGAAAGCAAATGCGGTGCCGTGCAGAGCGTTGGTCCCGGCTTTCAAGCCGACGTTCACAACCGCGCCGGGCTTCCATCCGTATTCCGCCGGAGGATCTTCGATCAGGTTGAACTCCTGGATCGCATCAATCGGCAGGATGGTTGCGGAATCTCCGGCGATCCCCGCGCCGTTTACGATGCTCTGGCCGGAAAAGGGCTCGCTGTTGAACAGACCGTCCACCAGGTACACGTTATCTTCCGCTCGCAGACCATCGGTGCTGGTGGTGGAAAATCCGCCCCCTGGATAGCGCACGACGCCGGGGCGCAACTGCAGTAGGTTTTCATAGTTGCGGCCGTCGAGCGGCAGATCGTTGATTTCGCTATTGCTCAGGGTTCCGCCGAGCGTGGACGAAGTCGTGTTCAGCAGCGGCACCTCTTCGTTAACAACCACCGTCTGCGTGGCGTCTCCCGGCTGCAGCACCGCATCGATACGAGCATCGCTAGCCACTTCCAGTTGAATGTTGGTGCGCTCGAATCGCTTGAAGCCGGGCTTGGTAACAATAACTCTGTAGATCCCCGGTTCCAGGTTGGGAGCCACATACTCGCCCGCCCCATCCGTCTCCAGCGTGCGCGACACCCCGCGCTGCACATCGGTAATCTCCACGGAAGCGCCAACGATCAGCGCGTCACTCTGGTCGCGGACATCGCCCAGGATGCGACCTGTGGAGGATTGCGAGAACAGCGGACAGGGGAGTAGGAGTACTCCCAACCCGAAAATCAACAAGCAAGCGACACGTTCCCAAAATGGATGCACGCGCGAGCCCCCGATCAGCGATAGAATTTCCATGTTTCTCCCCCACTCTGTGCCGGAAGGCGAAACAACGCCCAATGTGGTATGACAGCCCTACCACCCAACGATTTGCCATGTCAAGGTAATTTTTATCTAATCAATCCGTAATTGTGTGGTATGATGGCTATACCAAATGTCACTCGACGTCCAATCACTATCAATTCCGCCGTTTCTTCCCGCTTCTTCGGCCTTTCCATGCAAATGTACTTCTGCCTGCGCAACTCACGGCTGTGCCTTATCGGTGACTGGGAGGAGTGCGTCATGAGCATCGCAACTACCAATCCCGCGACCGGAATCGTGCTGAAGACCTTCGAGCCGATCTCCGATGCCGTGCTGGAGGAGAAGCTACAGCGCGCCGTTGAGGCCTTTGGCGCGTTTCGCAAGGCGAGCTTCGCCAGCCGCGCGGCGTTGATGGTAAAGGCCGCGGAAATTCTGGAAGCAGACAAGGAAAAATTCGCGCGCATCATGACCACCGAGATGGGCAAGACCTTTCGCTCCGCGGTGGATGAAGCCGTGAAATGCGCTTGGGTGTGCCGCTATTACGCCGAGCATGCCGAGAAGTTTCTGGCGGACGAAGCGGCCGACGTTCCAGGAAGCAACAGCTTCGTGCGCTACTTGCCGCTGGGCCCGATTCTGGCGGTGATGCCGTGGAATTTCCCGTTCTGGCAGGTTTTTCGTTTCATTGCTCCGTCGCTCATGGCGGGCAATGTGGGCTTGCTGAAGCATGCCTCGAACGTCCCGCAATCGGCTCTGATGATTGAAGACGTGCTGCGAAGGGCGGGATTTCCAGAAGGTGTTTTCCAGACCTTGCTGATCGGCTCGAACAAGGTGGCGAAACTTCTTGCTGATCCGCGCATCAAAGCCGCGACGCTGACCGGGAGCGAAGGCGCGGGCGTGCAGGTGGGCGTTGCCGCCGCTACGGACATCAAGAAAGTTGTTCTGGAGCTGGGTGGGAGCGATCCTTTCATCGTCATGAAAAGTGCGAACCTGGAGCAGGCGGTCACCGTGGGCGTAAAGGCGCGAGTGCTCAATAACGGCCAATCCTGCATCGCGGCGAAGAGATTTATCGTCGCGGAAGAGATCGCGGACGAGTTCGAGCGGCTGTTCGTGAAAAAAATGGAAGCGCTGAACGTGGGAGATCCCTTTGACGAGAGCACCGACGTCGGCCCGTTGTCATCCGCGGAGGCGCTAAAGGAGCTCGACGCGGATGTGCAGAAAACAATTCAAGCCGGAGCGCGACTGCTGACAGGCGGGAAACGGCTGGATCGGCCTGGGAACTATTACCTTCCTACTGTGCTTGCCGACATTCCCCAGGAATCTCCAGCGGCGTGCGGCGAACTCTTCGGACCTGTGGCGTCATTGTTCCGCGCCAAGAATGTGGAAGATGCCATTCGCATCGCGAACTCCAGTCCGTTTGGCCTGGGAGCAAGCGCGTGGACCAATGACCCTGCCGAGCGCGAGAAATTCATCAACGGTCTGGAATCAGGGATGGTCTTCATCAACCGCATGGTCGCATCTGACCCACGGCTGCCTTTCGGCGGAGTGAAACGCTCTGGCCACGGCCGAGAGCTGGCTTTGTTCGGAATCCGAGAGTTCATGAACATAAAGACCGTTTCGATCGAAGGGGCTTCGTGATTTGCGAAGAAGGGTGTGGCGGGGCGGCAGGAGCCGACCGCCATGCCTTTGATTTGTGTGAACCGCATGTGGTATGTCGATCTGATCGCCAGAACGCGGTGACTCTAGGGCAGGAGGTTTCATGTACAAGGTAGTGCGGACGTCACGCCTGTACGAACAGATCGTGCAGCAAATTGAGGAGTCGATCCTGAAAGGCACCCTCAAGGCCGGAGATCAGCTCCCTTCCGAGCGTGAACTGGCGTTGAAGTTCGGCGTGAGCCGCACCGCGGTGCGTGAAGCAGTTAAGGCGCTGCATGAAAAGGGCCTGGTGGAAGCCTATTCCGGGCGCGGAACGTTCATCACCGACGGCACGACCGAAGCAGTCCGGCAATCCATCAACTTGATGATGCGGTTTGACCAGACGGAGGGCTCGGAAAATCTGGCGGAGGTGCGGCAGATCCTAGAGCCGGAGATTGCGGCGCTGGCCGCCACGCGTATTCAGGAACCGCAGCTGGTGCTGATGCGCGAAGCGTTCACAGTGATGAACGATGCGCTAAAAGATCCCGACGCGTACATCGAAGCGGATCTGGATTTTCATTTGGCGCTGGCCGAGGCCGCCGAGAATCCCTTGATTCTGTCACTGCTCGATTCGATTGTCGGCTTGCTGCGCGAACAGCGCATTCGCATATTTTTCGAAGATGGCGGACCGCAGCGCGGCCAATATCATCACGCGCGAATTCTGGCGGCCATCGAACGGCGCGACCCGGAGGCCTCGCGCGCGGCGATGCGCGACCATTTGCAGCAAGTCCGGGAAGATTCACGACCGCAGCAGGGGCGCGGCGCGGTTCGCGATTCAAACTCCAGATAACGGCGAGGAGCGGAATGGCCAATTTAGGTTTTGTCGGGCTGGGAGTGATGGGCAGCGAGATGGTGAGCCGGCTGCTCAGCAAAGGACATGCCGTCACCGGGTACAACCGCACGCGCAGCAAAGCCGAACGGTTGATCCAGCAAGGAATGAAGTGGGCTGATTCACCGCGCGCGGTGTGTGCCGCGGCGGACTGCACATTGGCTATGGTGACGAACGAAAAGGCGCTCGCCGCGGTGCTGGAAGGTCCCGACGGAATCTTGAGTGCCGTCGCGCCGGGGAAATTTTTGATTGATATGAGCACGGTGAGTCCTCACTACAGCCGCAGTGTGGCCGCCCTGGTCCGCGCCAAGGGCGCGGACATGATTGACGCGCCGGTTTCGGGCAGCGTGATCACACTGCAAGAGGGAAAACTCTCGGTGATGGTTGGTGGACGGCGCGAAACCTTCGAGCGCCTGAAACCGATTCTGGACGACATTGGGCCGAAAGTGACTTACGTCGGTGACAACGGCCTGGCGCTTTCAATGAAAATCGCGACGAACCTGAGCCTCGCGGTGCAAATGATGGCGTTCTGCGAAGGCGTCTTGCTCGCGGAAAAAAGCGGCATCGCACGCGACGTCGCTGTAGATGTGCTCACCCATAGCGCGGTCGCTTCGCCGATGATCAAGTATCGCGGCCCATTCGTCCTCGCCATGCCGGCCGAAGCCTGGTTCGACGTGAACATGATGCAGAAAGACATGCTACTCGCTCTCGAGATGGGACGCGCGCTCGATGTACCGCTACCGACCACGGCCGTCGCAAACGAGTTTCTCACCGCCGCGCGCGGCATGGGACTCGCGAAAAAGGATTTTGCCGTGGTTTTCCAAGTGCTGGCAGGAATGTCCGGAGTGGCGAAATGACGACGGTCTCTGACCCGACAAAAACAAGCGCGGACGCCGGAGTGGAAAAGTGGCTGCGCATGTACCGCCAGATGATGGCGATCCGCTTGTTTGAAGAGAATGTAAATGAACTGTACACACGCGCGCTGATGCCCGGGCTGGCGCATCTTTACATCGGCGAGGAAGCCATCGCGGTCGGCGTTTGCGAGGCGCTGCGTCTGGATGATTACGTCACCAGCACGCATCGCGGCCATGGCCACTGCCTCGCCAAGGGCGCTTCTCCGAAATTGATGTTCGCCGAATTGTTGGGAAAAGAAGCTGGCTACTGCCGCGGCAAAGGCGGTTCGATGCACATCGCCGATCCCGCCACCGGGAATCTGGGCGCGAACGCCATCGTTGGGGGAAGCATTGGCATTGCCACGGGAGCCGCGCTCTCGGCCAAGACCCTGAAAACGGGACAAGTCGCCGTTTGCTTTTTCGGTGAAGGCGCGCTCGGCCAAGGCGTGCTGTATGAATGCATGAACCTGGCGCAACTCTGGAAATTGCCGGTCATGTATGTCTGCGAAAACAATCTGTACACCGAATACACGCATTTTTCGGAAACGACCGCGGGAGATATTCCTGCGCGGGCCAGCGCCTTCGGAGTGCGCGCGGAAACCGTGGACGGGCAGGACGTGCGCGCGGTGCATGCCATGGCGACGCAACTGGCCGATCGCGCGCGCGGCGGCGAAGGGCCGGCATTTCTTCTCTGCAATACGTATCGCTATCGCGGCCATCACGTCGGCGATATCAACCGTGAATATTACCGCTCGAAAAAAGAAGAACAGCAATGGCTGGCGGAAGGCGATCCGATCAAGAACTTCGCCGCATGGCTGAAATCGCAGAAGCATGCCGACGCCGACACCCTGAGCGCCATCGATTCCGAATTAAGAGCTGAAATGGATAAGGCCGTGAAATTTGCGGTGGCTGCGCCATATCCCAGTGCGGATCAAGTTGACCAGGACGTTTATGCCTGAGCCCGGAGTTCGTGAAATAACTTTCGCCGAAGCGATCCGCGAAGCACTCGCAGAGGAAATGCGCCGCGACTCGCGCGTCTTCATCCTGGGCGAAGACGTGGCCGAAGCCGGCACGCCATTCAAGGTGCTTTCCGGACTGGTCGAAGAATTCGGCACCTCGCGCGTGATGGACACGCCGATTTCAGAAGCTGGATTTACCGGTGTGGGCGTGGGCGCGGCAATGACCGGTTTGCGTCCGGTCGTGGACATCATGTTCGGCGATTTCATCACTCTGACCATGGACCAGATGGCCAATCAGGCGGCAAAGGTACATTACATGTCCGGCGGAAAGTGGAGGGTTCCCATGGTGATGCGCACCACGCTGGGCGCGGCACGGCGCTCCGCAGCGCAACATTCGCAATCACTGCACGCCTGGTTCAGCCATATTCCGGGATTGAAAGTAGTGTTGCCTTCGACGCCGTATGACGCAAAAGGTCTGCTGAAAAGCGCGATCCGCGATGACAACCCGGTGATTTTTTTCGAAGACAAGATGAGCTTCAAATTGAAGGGCCCGGTGCCCGAAACAGAATACACGATCCCGCTCGGCGTGGCGGACATCAAGCGTCTGGGAACGGACATCACCTTGGTGGGCACCAGCAGCATGGTGCAAGTCGCGCAGGAAGCCGCAGCAATGCTCGAACTGGCCGGGATCAGTGCCGAGGTTGTGGACCCGCGAACGACTTGGCCCCTCGACGAACGCACCTTGATCGAGTCTGTGAAAAAAACATCGCGCGCAATCGTGATCGACGAAGGTTACGGCCGTTACGGCGTCGCCGCCGAAATTGCGGCCACGATTGCCGAAGGTGCGTTTCATTATCTCGACGGTCCGGTGAAGCGGATGGGCGCGATGCACGTGCCCATCCCGTTCTCGCCGCCGCTGGAAGATCTGACCGTGCCGACTGGCAAAACGGTATTTGACGCAGCCATGAAACTTTGCGGCCGGTCTTGATTTCTTAGTTTCAGGAGGGGTGCCATGGCGTTACCAACGCATGGAACAATGGCGGTTGATTGGGAACAGCGCATTGACCTGGATCGGCTGCGCACCGAACGCTTGCAACGCGTGAAGGATCTGCTGGCCAAATCAGAAATGGGCGCGATTTTGTGCTTTGACATGAACAACGTGCGCTACATCACGTCCACGCACATTGGTTCATGGGCGCAGGACAAGATGAGCCGCTTCACGCTGCTCACGCGGAAGAGCGAGCCCATTCTCTGGGACTTCGGCTCAGCGGCAAAGCATCACCAGCTGCATTGTCCCTGGCTCGGCGAACGCTCACGCGCCGGCATTCCCCTGCTGCGCGGCGCGATGTCTCCTGAGATGGGTCGCGCCGAAGACGTCGCAAAAAAAATACGGGTTGAGCTCGAGGAGCATGGCTTGCTGCACGAGCCTCTGGGAGTGGACATCATCGAACCGCCGATTCTTTTTGCGCTGCAGCGCGAAGGAATCAAGATTGTGGACGGCCAGCAGCTCATGTCCGACGCTCGCGTCATCAAAACCCAGGACGAAATCGCGCTGCTCAATACTTCCGCAATGATGGTGGATGCGGCCTACGACGAACTCTACCGCGCCATGAAGCCCGGCATGCGCGAAAACGAAGCTGTCGGGTTGGTCAGCAAAGTTCTGTACGACCTGGGTTCTGAATATGTCGAAGCGGTGAACGCTATTTCCGGCGAACGCTGCAATCCACACCCGCACGTATTTTCAGACCGCGTGTTGCGTCCCGGTGATCCCGTGTATTACGACATTCTGCATTCGTATATGGGCTACCGCACCTGCTATTACCGCTGCTTCACCATCGGCTATGCCTCGCACGCAATGATTGATGCCTACAAACGCTGCCGCGAATATCTGGATGCAGCGATTTCTCTGGTGCGCCCCGGCCGCACGACCGGCGAAATTGCGGCGCTGTGGCCAAAGGCGCAGGAATTTGGGTTCCCCAACGAAGAAGCGGCATTCGCTCTGCAGTACGGCCACGGCATCGGCCTGGCGATCTGGGAAAAGCCGGTCATCAGCCGGTTGGTGTCGCTCGATCATCCCTATGAGATCAAGCCCGGAATGGTATTCGCACTGGAAACTTTCTGGCCTTCGACCGACGGATGGGCTGCGGCGCGCATTGAGGAGGAAATTGTGGTCACCGAGACGGGCCACGAGGTCATTACGCGTTTCCCAGCAGAGCAACTGATGGTGGCGGGCGCGCATTATTTCACTGTGAATGGGCCCATGTCTACGACGCGCGAATCCGAGGCGGCCCCCAGCAAGCGCGTCAAGGAAATGGTCGAAGCCAGCGCCAAAATTGAGCGGGTCGGTGCCACAGACTAAGTACTCATTTCGTTTCCTCGAGGAATCATGCCCATCAGTGTTGTCATGCCCGCGCTCGAGCTGACGCAGGAAACCGGCAAGCTCGTTTCCTGGCACAAAAAAGAAGGCCAAGCCGTCGCCAAGGGCGAGACGTTGCTGGAAGTCGAGACGGACAAAGCGGTCGTTGAAGTCGAGGCGCTCGCCGACGGATTTTTGGCCGGCGTGAAGGCGAAGGAGGGAGACGTTATCCCAGTAGGGCAAACGATCGCCTGGATTGTGAACAAGGGCGAATCCGTCCCCTTGGATGAACCCCCCGCCGCGGCAGCAGCCAGCGCTGCCACACCCGCAGCCCACGCCGCAGAATCGGCCGTCCCCTCAGCTGAAGCCGTAAATTCCGGCGCGAAGCTGAAGATTTCACCGAAGGCTCGCAGGCTCGCGAGCGAGTTGCACGTCAACCTGGACAGCGTGCGCGGTTCAGGCCTCGCCGGAGAAATTCTCGCCTCGGATATCGAGGCTGCAGCCAAGTCCTCGGCGGCGTCACCGAGCATTGCCGCATCAGGCTCGGGAGCGAAAATCGAAACGCTCACCGCCATCGGTCGGTTGATGGCGGAGCGCACCACGCAAAGTTGGACCACGGTTCCCCATTTCTTTCTTGTTCGTGAAGTGGATGCCAACGCGTTCCATAAGGCGCGCGAAAAACTGGCCGCTTCCGCCTCCACAAATTCCGGCGTCAAGATCACGCATACGGATTTGCTCACCGCGCTCGTCGCGCGCGTATTGCTGCAGCACCCGCGCATGAACGCGAGTTGGACGCCTGCGGGAATCCAGCTTCATCCTGAAGTGAATATAGCCATCGCCATCGCTGTAAACGACGGCGTGATCGCCGCAGTGATTCGCAATGCGCACGTCGCGAGCATCGCTGAAGTTGCGACGCAACGCCGCGACCTCGCCGAGCGCGCCAAATCCGGCAAATCGCGACCGCAGGATTTCGCGGGCGCGACATTTACGATCAGCAACCTCGGCATGTTCCAGATTGATTCCTTCACCGCGATTATCCCGCCGCCGCAAGCGGCCATCTTGGCGGTCGGCGCAATTTCCGATCGCATCGTTGCGATCGACGGCCAGCCCGTCGTCCGCAGCATGATGACCCTCACGCTTTCCTGCGATCATCGCGTGGTGGATGGCGCCCGCGGCGCGCAGTTCCTGAATGACCTGGCGCAAGCGATCGCCGATCCTCAGAAGCATTTGCGCTGACCGTGTCCTCTCTCGACGCTTCACTGCCTTCGGCAAGCGCGGCTGTGCCTCCTGCGCCGCGCAGAAAACCTTTTTACGCGAATCTTTGGGTTCAGGTTCTGGTCGCGATCACCTTGGCGGTGCTGCTCGGGCACTTCAGTCCCGCAAAAGCCGTCGCCATGAAGCCGCTGGGCGACGCGTTCATCCGGCTGATTGCCATGATCATCACGTTGATTATTTTCTGCACGGTCGTATCCGGAATTGCCGGCGTGCAGGACATGAAAAAAGTCGGCCGCGTGGGAGGGAAGGCGCTCCTTTATTTTGAAGTGGTTTCGACGTTCGCGCTGCTCATAGGCCTCGCCGTCGGCAACATCGTCAAGCCCGGCGTTGGCTTCAATATTGATCCTGCGAGCCTGGACCCTAAAGCCATCGCCGATTTTGCGGGGCAAGCCAAGGCGCAGGGCGTGACGGAATTCCTGATGCACATTATTCCCACCACGGTCGTGGACGCCTTCGCCAAAGGCGACATTCTCCAGGTCCTGCTCGTGTCCGTACTGTTCGGATTCGCGCTGTCGGCGCTCGGTGCCCGGGCGAAACCGCTGTTGGATCTGCTTGAATCCTTAAGCCGCGCGATATTCAAGATCGTCAACATACTGATGAAATTTGCGCCACTAGGCGCTTTTGGAGGAATGGCCTTCACGGTCGGCAAGTACGGGCTTGCTGCCCTCGGCCCTCTGCTAAAGCTGATCGCCGTCTTCTATGCGACCTGCACCGCCTTCGTACTGATTGTTCTCGGCGCCGTTGCCGCGGCCGCCGGCTTCGGAATATTCAAGTTTCTTGCTTATATCCGGGAAGAAATCCTGATCGTCGCCGCCGTAAACACCTCAGAAGCCGCTTTGCCTACGCTCATGGAAAAACTCGAACGCCTGGGATGTTCGCGGCCGCTCGTCGGCCTGGTGGTGCCTTCCGGCTATATTTTCAACACCGACGGCACCGGACTGTACATGACTCTCGCCGCATTATTCGTTGCTCAAGCGACCAATACCCACTTGACGGTGATGCAGCAACTCAGCATTTTCGCGGTCGCGACGCTCACTTCTAAAGGCGCCAGCGGAGTGTCCGGCGCGTCCTTCATAGCCCTGGTCGCAACCCTCACAGTCGTCCCCACCATCCCGGTTGCCAGCATGGCCTTGCTCCTCGGGATCGAGCGTTTCATGAGCACCGGCCGCGCGCTCGTCAACATGATTGGCAATGGCGTCGCCACCATCGTGATCGCACGTTGGGAAAAAGAACTGGATCGCGCTGCGCTCAACCGGAATCTGGTCGAGCTGCGAGGCAAAGTCATCGAATCGCAATAGCGCCGCACCTGAACGAGAGAAAATCCCGCGTATCAAACCGATCGGAGATCAGGAAGCCACCGAGTCACTTCCCGAACAGCTGAATTTGAAACGTCCCGGACGCATTGGACGGCACCAGGAGTTCGTGCGTTTTGGAATTCAGCGCCATGGTCTTGGAGCCGGGGTGCGTGGGGATACGCTGCACGGCGGTGTATTTGTCCGGCGAATCCTCGTGGAACACGTCAACAGTCCCTTCGCCGGTGGAATTGAAGATCAGGCCGGTGGCCGGATCGAACGCGCTCGCGTCCACGTGTTCTCCGATCGGCAGAGTGACGATCACGCTTCCGGTGTCCGAATCGACGACGGCCATCACCTTGCTGCGGCAGCCAATGAAAAGCCGATGCTGCGCGCGATCGATCGCCATACTTGACGGGCGTTCGCACGGCGCCAGCGGCCAGCGATTCTTCGCGGTCATCTCGCGTGCGTCCAGGCGCAGCGTTGCATTCTGATCTTCGAGATTCACGAAAACATTCCCCAATCCATCGGCCGCAGCGAATTCCGGACCGCCCCCTAGAGCAATGGTGCCAACGACTTTGCCGCTGACGGCGTCAATCACCGTCGCGCTGTCGCTTCCCCCGTTCATCGCGAACACGCGGTGCGTAGAGGGATCGTAAACGATGGCATCGGGTTTCTTGCCGGTGGGCACTTGCGAAATCGGAGCGAGCGTCTTCAAATCAAAAATTGCCACCGTGGAAGCCTGCCCGTTGCTGATGAAGCCGTGCCCGGCGTCCTCCGCAAGAGCGATGCCATGAACTCCCGGCGTATCTGTAATTTTCCCATTGACGCGGTTCGAGGCCAGATCGATTACCTCCACCTGTGTCTCGTGCGACACAAAAAGGCGCTGCCCGATTTCATCTACCGTCAGGTAGTCCCAACTGCCGGCGCCTCCGACTGGGATCGTTCGTAGGAGACGATAGCCCGCAGCGGCAAAGGTCGCACCGATCGTGACTAGTACACAGGCGCAAAGGATCAGCCATTTTTTCAACGAGGCCTCTCTCTTGTCGGCATGGAAAGAGTGGCTACCGACACGAATCCGAGCCGGAATCACGAAACGTCTTGCCTGCTTCGGGGACAAATTCCCACTGGTAGCTCTTGGCATGGAGCGTGAGTTTCAATACGCCGAACGTGTCCGCATTGCGGACTTCGCTAGTTGGCAGAGGCGCGGCGAAAGGGCGATGGTTCTTACCGCCGGTGCCCGCCACGAACTCCCGTATGCCACGTGCCGCATCCGGCTTACCTTCGGGATTTTGCGGCGCGAACCGCTCGTAATCGTGATCGTGTCCATTGATAACCAGTGTGGTTCGCGTGTCGTACAAGTCCTGCCAGAACGGCTTCATTTCCGGATCGTTGCCGTGCTTCGCTCCGGAACTGAATAGCGGTTTGTGCCAGTAAGCCAGCGTGCAGACAGCCGGATGCGATTGCAAGTCCTCGCGCAGCCATTTCTCTTCCGCCGAACCTTGTTGGCAGCCGCCGACCTCGGCGCATTCGCTATTGAGCACCACGATGTGCCACATTCCGAGCTCATAGCTGTAATATCCCTTGGCCGGATCGCCCGCCGCAGCGCCAAAATAATCGAAGTACGGAGTGGCGGCGCCGGAATGAAATTCGTGGTTGCCTACCGAAGGGCGCGTCCGCGCTTTCTGCCGGCCCCACGTGGGGTCATAGCATTTGGCGAATTGCTCGGCCGTGCCCCCTTCGTAGGCGTTGTCACCCGCGGTGAACACCGTGCCGGCAATGCCGTCGAGAAGTTTGGCCGTCGCCTCCGCGCCAGAAAGATCCGCGCAATCAGCGATGTCGCCCGCGCCGACAAGGACAACCACATCGTCGCTCTTTTTCTGCGCCCGGGTGGATGGGACGCCGACGCTCGACATAAGTGCGCCGCAGAACAATAAGACCAAAAACTTTGGACGATTCGTTTTCTTTCTCATGTTGTAGGGTTCGATCCAGCGCTCCCATGTACGCAGCAATCGCAGCCAGCGACCGCTAGGCAGTAAATCGCCGTGCCCGCAGCAACGCGCTCAATCCCGACGCAGCGGATACCAACGGAAACCCACCGAATAAGTCGGCTTGTAATACTCACGCTGATCCACATAGATCGGGCTGCCGGTGTAGAAACCAAACACCTCGTTCGTAAGATTTTCACCTTGCACCAACAAAGTAAGTCCGCCATGAACGCGGTAGGTGGCCTGCGCGTCCAACTGAAAGTGAGAGTAGAGGTAAATGTCACCAGCGGGTCCCTTCAAGCCAAGGTTGGATGGATCGCTGGACGGCAGGTATTGGTACTGGTAGATCATCGCGCTGTTGTAGGTCATACCCAGATGGACCGACAATCTGCCGCGGTCGTAACTCGGTCCAATATTGAATGAGTTGGGCGCCTGGCGCTGCAACGCGGGAGAATCATTTCGTCCCGGCAGACCGTGTGCCTGCGAATATGTATAAGTGTAGTTCGCAGCCAAGCCTAGTCCGGAAAGAAACGAAGGAAGCGTACCGAAGTGCTGCAGATAGGCGAGCTCAACGCCCCCCACGTGCGCGTTCGATCCGTTGATGATCGTGCTGGTGGGGCAAGTGGGGGTAGGACACAGCGGGCTGACAGTGTCGAGCGAATTCGTGTAATAGATGGGATCGATGAGCTGCTTGTAGAAAAAGCCTCCCTGAATCACTCCGTAGGGCTGCAGGTAATGTTCATACAAAATATCGAAATCGTTCGCGTGCTCCGCCTTCAGAGCCGGGTTCCCAACCGAAATCGTGTAGGGATTCGTGGATTGGTCAACGGTGGAATAAGGCACCAGATCGTATGGATTGGGCCGCGAAATTCCGCGGCCGTAGACCGCGCGGATATCCGAGTTGGCGGTTATTTGATAGCGCAACTGAACGCTGGGCAAAGGATCGACATACGACTGGCTGGTCCTGACGGGCGTGGTGCCGGTCCAATTCCCGTTGCTGTCATTGGTAACGTTGAAGCCCAGAATATCCAGTTGCGTGGCCTCGAGCCGCAGTCCCGTTTGCAAGCTCCAGCGGCCGGATCGCAAGGTGTTCATGATGTAACCAGCGGTGACCCGCTCAGTAAGATTGTAGTTAGCGGAGTCGGAACCCAAATGCGTGTCGCTGATGTCTTCGGTGAAGTCGCCGGGATTGTTGATGAAGAAATTGTTGAGCTTGCTGTAGCTGGTGACCGGACCGATGCTGTAGCTGCCATTGTAATAATCCGAGTTCTTGAAGCCGCTCAGGAACTGGCTCATCAAGAAATTCCCATTCGGATCCCAGACGGGCGAAACTGCGTTTTGGTAATCGTGCGAGTTGCGAATCTTCGCGCCGAACTGAAGCGTGCCGTCATGAGAGCCCCATTTGTAGTTCTTGCCGTACGTCGCCGAGCCTTGCAGGCTCACTTGATCCGTAGGGCCCGCGGAAGTGTCGAATTCGGTCATGGAATACTGCGTAGGATCGAAGATTCCAGAACCTGGAGCGGTGCAGGCCGAGTTCCACTGGGGCCGGTAAGGAGTTTTGGTAGCAGTCGGGTCGTAAAAACAATTGGCAGACCCGTTGTAACCGAAACTGACTCCCGGATTGCCCGCGGCCTGGAGTTCTCGTCCGTTGGACGCGGAGACGTCCCAGGCCACCCACGAATTGGAAAATACGTGTTTGCCGCCACCGGAGACGCTCAAAATGGAATAGTCTGGAGTACGCTGAGAAGTCGTGAATCCATCGCCACACTGCGTCGCTAGCGGCGCGGGCCCGCACACGCCGTCGTTGGTCAGCGTATAGACCCACTTGTTGCCGTAATCCTTGAAGTCGGAATACAAATAATGCAGATAAACGTCGGAATCTTTGGAAAGCCTATCATCGGCTCCTCCCGCAAGGCCCCACCGCGTACGTTGGTATCTGTACTCGCGCAGATCGATGCTGTCGTACAAAGGGGTCGCAAAGCCCGGATCAACACCAGGTTCGATGTCGTCAATCCCGCGGCCGTTGTAGTCGTAGGTAAAGCCAAGCAGCGCGCCGAACTGTTTATTTGCGCCGAAACGCTGACCGACCGTAGCGGAGGTCTGGCCCACATAGCGTCCTCCGATGATCGGCGTGTATCCCCCGATTCCTGAGAAAATCAGCGTCGGCTGGTCGCCGGCATTCTTGAGCTTCAGATCCACCGTGCCGCCGATGGCGTCGCCGTCTTGACTTGCTGAAAGAGTCTTCTCCAGCACCACGGCGTCAACCAAGTCAGCGGGGATCACGTCCAATTTGATCTGTCGCACTGCCACTTCCGGTGACGGAACGTTGATACCCTCGACCGTTACGTTCGTCAGGCGCGGCTCGGTTCCTCGGACTTGTACGTACTTGCCTTCGCCTTCATCGCGCTCAAGCGTCACGCCTGGCAGCCGGCCAACTGCGTCGGCGATGTTGGCATTGGGAAGACTGGTGATGACCTCCGCGGAAAGTACGTTCACGATATCGTCGGACGTCTTCTGCACCTGTATTTGTTCGGCCTCACCTTGCAGATCGTCATGCACGCTGATCGATTGATCCGCCGCTGCAACCTTCAGCACTGCATCCAGTAAAAGCGTCTGGCCCGCGGTTAATTCCACGCCTTTGGTGAACGTCGCAAAACCGGAATAGGAAATCGTAATCGTGTATTGGCCCGTCGCTAAGTTCGTGATGTTGTATTGCCCCTGGTCATCTGAAACGCTGGAATGATCGCCCGGCTCGACCGCTACGGCCGCGCCCTGCAAGACTCCGCCCGCGATATCTACGATGTGGCCGGTGATTGAGGCCCTGGCGTTTTGCGCCGCGGCCAGCCGCGGCCAGACGAGCAGCGCGCATGACAGCAACATTGACAGAACCACGCCGCCAACTGCCTTCATCCCGCACAAAGGAAACGATTCGGGTCTGCCCCTGAAACTCATCGAAAGTCTCCCCCTTGCCTGCCGTCGCGGCGGCGCGTTCCAACAATCCATGCTCGCGTGTGACGGAATGACGGCTGTAGCGACGAAGGTCGCGTCGTCAACCATTGAACTGGATGGATGCTTACCAGGCGTGAATGAATCTTGATGGGAACTTGAATAGAGCCTGAATTTTTTTCAGATTACAGCGACCGCAGGAACAGCGTCTCTTGAATGGATCCGGACGCCCTGCGGGGCAGGCAAACATACGCGGAACAAGGAACCTGTGCCGACCTGGCTTTCCGCAGTGATAGTGCCGCCGTGCATTTCGGCGATCCATCGGGCGATGGCGAGACCCAGCCCCGCTCCCCCGGTTTCACGCGAACGCGCGGAGTCCGCGCGGTAGGAGCGCTCGAAGATGAGACTTAGTTCCTGCTCCGCAATGCCAATGCCCGAATCGCGGATGAGGATTTGAATTTCGTCTGCTGCAGCGAGCAATTCAATTTCACAAAAGCCGCCTTCTGGCGTGTACTTGATCGCATTGTCCAGTAAAATCAGCAACAAGCGATCGATCGCGATCGCGTCTGCCCTCACCCAAACGGGCACACCGGGTGTGCGCACGTCGATGTCCAGCGATTTACTTCCGGCAAGCAAACGGGCCCGCTCCTGCGCCTTGCGGACATGAATGTCCAAATCGATGACGCGCAGCTCCATGCCCATCGCGCTGGCGTCCGCTCGCGCCAGCGTCAAGAGATTTTCCAGCAGGCTCGTCGTTTCTTCCGACGTCCGCAGAATCTTCGCTAGCGCTTGCGCATACTGCTCGTTCGTTCGCGGCTTGCGCAATGTCACTTCGGCGACGGTGCGAATCACGGTGACGGGAGTGCGCAAATCGTGCGAGGCGTCCGCCGTAAATTGCGTGATGCGCTTGAAGGAAGCGTCAATGCGTTCGAGCATCGCGTTCAGCGCTTCCGTCAGGCGCCGTAGCTCATCGCGCGGCCGCGGCACTTCCAGTCGCTGCGACAGGCTATCCACTCCGATGCGTTCGGCTGTGTCAATGATCCGCTTAACGGGCGCCAGCGATCTGCCGCTGAGCCAGTAACCCAGCAGCGAAGCCAGCACGACCAGCAACGGGACGATTTCTTTTTCGATGTCTCGGAAATGATCGAGCGCTCGATCGAACGGCTCGGTAGGAACGGCGGCATGAATTTCGTAGGTCTGTCCGCTGGCCTGAAATTTCTGTGAAGCAATGCGGTATTGAATGTGATTCAGATTCGTCGTCAGAAAAGTGGGGGCGCTGCCGGCCACAGCGGGCAGCTCGGCAGGTTGCAGGAATTGAGGCGAGCGGAAAATCCAGCGCTGACTTGCATCCGCCACTTCAAAAACGGCGCCGCTCGGCCACCAGCTGGCCAATTCCTCCAGTTCCTTTTGCACCTTCGCGTCTCCCTTCGGCGCGCTCCGCTCCACCAGGCGCTCCAGGCTCTGCAGGTTCACGCTGGATGCATCATTGACGGTGACTTCAATGCTGCGCCGAAATCCCACGTCGCCAATCCACACAAAAATACTCAAGGAAGCCGCCAGCACCACGAAATAGAGCGTAGTAAGCTTCGTGCGGATTGTAACGTTCATAAGGATGCGGTCAGTCCCATCGAGTAGCCGAGTCCGCGATGAGTTTGAATGAGTTTCGATCCTGAATCGCGTTCGATCTTCTTTCGCAGAAGACGAACGTAGGCGTCGAGCGTATTGTCTTCCACGTCGCGGCGGTTCCCCCAGACGTCGGTGATGATGGCTTGGCGCGGGACGATTTGGCCCCTGTTCCTGGCCAGCACTTCCAGCAGCCGAAATTCGGTCAGCGACAAACAGAGCGGAACGCCGCCGCGAAAAGCGCGCTGCGCCGCTATGTCCAGCACGAGGTCTCCGGCTTCCAGTACATTTTTAGGCTTGCTGCCGCTGCGCCGTTCCAACGCGCGCACACGGGAAAGCAACTCCAGGAAAGAAAATGGCTTGGTGAGATAGTCGTCGGCGCCTGCATCCAGTCCCCGGACAACATCCGCTAGCGAATCGCGAGCAGTCAACATCAGCACGAGCGTTTCGCGACTGCGCAGCCGCAATTGCTCTACCACATCGAACCCGCTTAGATCGGGAAGCATCACGTCCAGCAGCACCAGATCGAAATTGCCGCCTTCCCACTTTTGCAGCGCGGTCTTTCCTTCGCCACACAGCTGAACGGAGAACTGCTCTTCTTCTAATCCGCGGACCAACGCGGACGCTAGCTCGGGCTCATCTTCGACGACCAGTATGTTCACGGGCGGATTTGCGGGCGAGTGTAAGGGCCGGAGTGTGACAGCAGGATGAATGGAAAGTTACGGAAACGCCACATATCGCAGACCGCTCTTAATCAACGAATTTCGCCGCGTCGAGAATGGCCTATTCAAATCCGGTCCGCTCACGGAAGTTCCACCCCGATTCGGGCGCAGCATAGCATTCCAAGTTATCGACCGGCTGGGTGGTTCATGATGCATGAGCATGCCGCGCCTTGCCGAAGATTACAGCGTGCCTTCTTTGCAAAAAGCTCCACTGCCCTGGTCCCCGTGGGTCGGCGCAACACCAAGCTTGAACCCGCCTGGTTATTGGCGCGGGAGGCAGAGGAAATCGCGGCGGGGCATGCGGGGGCTCGTTAGCGCGGGTGCAGGGGCCGCCCGGGAAGGCGGCCCTTGGCCTGGCTAGCTGTTACAAACGGCTTTGCGTCACTTAGCGGTAATCACGCCGAACAAACCAGCGAAATTATTGTCGGGGCCAGCGGCGAAGAAGAGCTGATTGGTGGCGCCGTTGGCCCCGGCACCATCACCAAATTGAATTGCCCAGAGCTGGTCGATGTGGATCACGTCGCCATTGTCGTCCCGCAAGGTACCAACGAATTGGCCGGTAACGGCATTGAAGGCGTTGATGGTACCGGTGTTGGTATTGTTCGAAACGAGCAAGGTGTTGCTGAATTCGCCGAAATTCTTGGGAGCGACCGCGAAACCCCAAGGTTGATTCAACGGCGAGCCGTGTGCGAGTTGCTTCAGGAGGTTGCCATCTTCATCGAAAATGTCAACAAAGCCGCCGGCAGCGCCCGAGGAAGCGGCGAACGAGACGTAAACCAGGCCGCCGAAGTCCTGAATGCCGAAGGCCGAGAAGCCGGAGGGGAGAGTGGTATCGGTAACGGATTTTACGAGTTTGAAGGCGGCGTTATAGATGTCAATTTTGTTGTTGGCATTGTCCGCGGCAAGGAGAACATTTCCGGAGGTCTTGGAGGAGATGGCCAGGCCCGTGTAGGACGCGCCCGGCGTGGTGACGGCAATCATGGCGGCGTTGGGATTTACCGAAGGCGCCCAACCACTGATAGTGCCGTCCAGAGTGGCAAACAGGAAGACAGCCGGAGATCCCTTGATCTTGAAGTCTGACGATCCGTTAAATACGGTGCCGGTGGGAGAACCGGGACCATCCTCGCCTTTCGTGGGAATGAACACGTCCAGGGCCACTTTGGTTCCATGGTTATCGTAGAGTGTTGACCAGCCAGAGCCTGCGTCGGCCACCCACCAGGGACTGCCCGGACCGTGAGAGAGACCCCAGGCGTTCACCAGGAGCGGATCCGTCGTTCTTGCAGTTTTTTCCTGATTGGAAACCAAATTGGTGACTTGATATTGTGCGCGGGTCAGGCCGGGAACGATCAGCTGTGCGACGGCGAGGCACGTAGAAAGAGCGATGGTGCGAAGTTGCATGAAAGATTCTCCTTTGGAGCGGGCCAGTGCGCGATGTTTGGCATCGTCTGAGAGGAAACGCTGACCTGCCCGGCGCGGATATTGGCATTCGGTGAAGAGAGGATTGCAACAAGCAAGTCTCTTTTTTGTAAAGTTTTTGTGAAGAATGGTAAGAACAGAATGTGCGGGCTGGAAGAATCGGAGGAGCCACGACCCTCCGGGTCGTCAACGGTGCGACGCTGCAGCGACCGTTAAGACCAAGAGGAGCACTTTCCGAACTTCATCGATTAGATCGGTGATGCCGGCTTCATGGAACATATGTCCTTTCATTTGACGATGTGGGGGTATGGCACTGTCCCCCAAAATTGCACGCTGGAGATTGTATTCGCAATTGACATTGGTCGGCGGCCTCGGCGAAGTCTCTCGCAAGTTAGCAGGCTCGTGCGGAGACTCGACCAGCCGAATCGCGGAAGGCCTATTCGTAACGCAACGCGACAAGCGGATCGACCTGAGTTGCGCGACGTGCCGGAAAGTAGCAGGCAGCCAAACCGACCGCCAGGATAATTGCCGCGACGGTGCTGAACGTCCACAGATCGGTGGCCTTCACGCCCCAGAGCTGGCTGGCGATAAAGCGCGTCAGCGCAAGACTGGCGAGAACCCCCAAAATAATGCCGGTCACAATCAGATTCAGTCCGTTGCGCAAGACCATCGTGAGGATGTTGCCTTTCTGCGCACCTAGCGCCATGCGAATGCCGATCTCGTGCGTCTGCAGCGAGACCGAATAGGCCATGACGCTGAAGACTCCGATGACAATGAGCACTAGGCCGATCGTAGCGAATCCTCCAAGGGTGATGAGTTCAAAATGCGGAAGCGCGTATTCTTCCTTATTCAATAGTGTGTCGAGCGAGCCAGGGTCAAACAAGACAGCATCGCGGTCAACCGCCCAGAGTTGCTGGTGAATGGTGGCCACCAGGGACGCGGGATCGATCGTGGTTCTGGCCACAATCGTGCCGCCCACAAATCCCAGAACGGAATTGGGAATGTATCCCTGCGGCATTGGAGGTTCCCGCAAACCGGCGTTGCTGACGTCCGATACGACCCCGACAATCTCGAAGGAGGCATCGTGGGGAGCGTCCGGGACCGTGTCCAGAATCCCGAATTTGATTTGCTGTCCGATGGGATCATCGTTCCCGAAGTACTTGCGGGCGAACGCGCGGTTGATTACCGCGACGTGGCGCGCCGACGCTACGTCCGCCTCTGAGAAGAATCTGCCGCGCACCACCTGCAAGCCCAGCGCTTGCGCGAAGCCTTCAGTGCACGCGTCCAGCATGACAGTCCATTTTTCGGAATGAGTTTTCCCGAGAATGTTCATCTCAGAATTTGCTCCGCCGTACGGGGGACGACCGATGCTCTCCGCTGCCGCGA
>Ga0209169_10000611_pt1 | contig 21764 bp, 18 predicted proteins | sample HubBroMetageWRM4_FD_188346 | JGI IMG/M metagenome (GOLD analysis project Ga0209169, IMG submission 188346) | Warmed soil microbial communities from the Hubbard Brook experimental Forest, New Hampshire - Hubbard Brook CCASE Soil Metagenome WRM 4... | ecosystem: Environmental > Terrestrial > Soil...
ACGGCGATTCCAGCAGCTCGCATCTCAGGCACCGGCGCAACTCCGCTCGCAATCATCATGTTGCTCGATGGATTGTGCACGCAACCTACATTGTGCTGCGCAAGAATCTTGCGATCTGCCTCGTCGACAAAAATACAGTGTGCGGCAACCACATCGGGACCAAGCACTCCGATGCGCTCCAGATATTGCACCGGCGAGGTGCCGTTCTGTTTCTCGCTGTCGTCCCATTCTTTTTTCATTTCCGCCATGTGAATCAGGATCGGCGCATGATATTTTCGCGCCAGCGCAGAAGCGTCTTGCAGTGTCTTTTGTGAGCAGGTGTAAATCGAATGGGGAGCCACGGCCGCGTGAATCAGTGGATCGCCTTGCCACTTCTGCAAGAACTTCTCGGTATATTCGAGCATCGCAGCTTCGCTCTTATTATCGGGCGCAGGAAAATCGATAAACGTTTCGCCCAGCACGCCGCGCATTCCCGCCGTTTTTGTTTCTTCCGCCACCGCATCTTCAAAGTAGTACATGTCGGCGAAGGTCGTGACGCCAGAACGTATCTGTTCCGCCGCAGCAAGTCGCGTTCCCCACCGAACGAACGACTCGGTAACGTTCTTCTTCTCGGCAGGAAAGATGTATTTGTAAAGCCAGTCCGTCAGGGTCACATCGTCATGCAAGCCGCGGAATAGAGTCATTGGAACATGTGTATGACCATTGATGAATCCCGGGAGCACCAGTTTGTTCTTCGCATCAATCGACTGTCGGCTCTCATATTTCGCTTCGAGATCGGCGCGCGGGCCAATTGCGACAATCGTGTCGCCCGTCACCACGACTGCTCCGTCGTCATAGATATGGCGCTGACCGTCCATAGTGACCACCATGCCGGTAATGATCGTATCGGCGCGCTCTCTAGTTCTCTCGACGGGTGTCAACTGAGCGCAAAGAGGAATTGAAAAAAAAACGTAAAAGACGCAGAACAACCAAAAAATGTTTCTTTTTATCATCCTTGATCCCGAGGTAGATTCTTTACCGCAATCCATCTTCGCCCTTGATCTGATCTTTAGAGAGTCCGCCGACGCGAGGCAGTGGGCGCCCACTGTCGGTTACCGCAATCGCCACCATAATCTCGTTGGCACGAGGAGCATCGCTGATTCGAACTTCCATTCCATCAAAATGGCTGCGCACAAAGGCAGCATCTTTGTGTCCAAGCGGAATATCAAGCACCACTCCCAGGCCGCCGCGTTTCTTGGAAGAAGGAATTAAAGCTGCGCCTTTTCCCAGCACTCGCCGCACTGGCGTGCCGAGCTTGGGATGTAAGATCGCCGCGGCATGCTCGAGTTCACCATTCTCACCAACCGCTGCCGCCTTACCATAACTCTCAGCGGATGGCCCCAGGATGCCCAACGCTGCAACGGCACGCTCAGTCAGCAATTCCCCAAGCTCTTCGCCAATCGTCATCAGCTCCGAAAGATCCTCAACATACTGTCCCGCATACGGATTCTCAATCACCGCAACCGCCGCCGCCCGCCGCGTTGGCGGATCAACTTTCTTGCCCATCTCTGTCGAAATCTCTTCAACAAACGTTGCAATCTTCCGGATCTTCGCGCGGGAATTTGCTTGGATATGAGCGGTCATCGCAGCCCGTCCTCTCCTTTGATCTCCGATGCTTTCAATCCGCCGACGCGGGCATGGACCCGCGCTCCCGTCGTCATCACCAGCGCGAGCAGAATCTCATCGGCGCGAGGAGCATCCGCAATGCCCACCTCCATCGCATCAAAATGACTGCGTACATAGGAGGCATTGATATGCGTAATCGGAATATCAAGACGCGTGCCCGGACCGCCAACCTTCTTAGTCGATGCAACAATCGCCTTCGCGCCCCCAAGCACCTCACGCATTCCGTAGCCGCCAGGAACATGCCACAGCGCCCCGTGTTCGAGCTCTCCCGCGGAGCCGACGATTGCTCCTTTGCCATAACCCTCTACCACTTTTGGATCGCCACCCAGCGCTGTTACCAGCGATTGCGCCATCTCCAATCCAAGCGGCTTCAAGTCGTCCATGAAGCCTTCGATCTTTTCGACATACCCGCCAGCATAAGGATTTCGGACCACAACCAGCGCCGCCGCCCGTCGTTGCGGTTTAGGTGCCACTGGACCGCCTTCGTGGAAAATCTCTTCGACGAGAAAAACTCGCTTGCGAATCTGAACCTCAGGCATGAGCCAGGCTCCTGTCAGGCATCGAAACGTCTACCAGGGTTGAGCAACTTCTAGCACTGACCACTACAGTCTCTCCTTGCAAGTTGAGTGCAGCCGCGCGAATCAATCCCGAGTTGCAGAGCGATTCTGCAACGCTGATTCCCGCCTCCAATGCCTCGCGAATCTCGCTCGACATCAACTCTCCGACGGCCTGTGTCACCAATCGCTCGCGCAGGTCGCTATCGGGCGCAAGGTCGATTGCTCGTGCCCGCCCGATCTTCGGATGTCCCGGCAAATCCACTGCATTTGCCACGATCGTCGCTGCGGCGTCAGCCATCGCAGCCCTGTCGGCAAGCACCGTAACCGCATCCGCAATGCCCAGCGAAAAACTGCGCCCGCGCCAACCACTGGTAGCGATCCCGCGAATTGGATCAGCGGATTTAATCGTGGTTGTGCCAAATAGCGAAGCTCGATCCGGACGTTCGACCATGCCCACAACAAATGTCTCGTCGGCGTCCAAGTAAAGCGCAACATCACCGCCATCGTTCACGTAAGCACGCGAAAGCTTTGCCGTAGAGGTCATGGCTGCCAGAATCTCCTCCGCGACAGCGCCGGCAACCGCCGCCATAGGCGTAATAAAGGTCTGCGGAGCATACGGTCTCACCGCTGCTACCATTCGACGTGCAACCGTACCCGATGGAAGATCCCCATCCACCCAAGTAGGCCGTCGCAGAAATTCAAGTTCGCTACACAATTCATCCAAGATCCCAACAAACCGAGCCGCCGCCGCGCGATAGGCCACTTCGACTTCCCGCACTTCGCCGAACGCTTCCACGACCACATCGATCGGCCCGTCCTGCAAATGCAGGCGGCGTCCATCAGGAAGCATCCGGATCTGCGCTCGCTGACTCATCTCTTTTTCATTTCTCTTTCGCCTGCGAAGCCAAAGGCCACGGATTATCCGCCCGCGCCGCCAGTCGACGACGACTCTCCGCATCCCGGTTGATCGAACTGAGCGGCCGCACGTGATCCATGTATCCACCGAGTGCCGCGTAATCAGACAGCCGCATCGTGAACTCAATCGGCGCTACCAGCGCCGGCGTCGGAACATAGCCAAACGCATTTTCTGGCATTCGGCTCACATCCGCCATGATCGTAATGCCGCCACCCGGCCAAACATAAACCGGAGCGCCTCCGCACGTCACGCGAGTGAGAGCGTCACGCACGGAATGTGTCAGCTTCACAGGATTCTCCGTCACACCCGCTCGCAGCGATCCTCCCGCGCCACCCATAAACAACACGGTGCAAAGAGCAGGCTCGCAATTTTCTCGAATACGCGCGACCGATTCGCGCAAAACATCGGGCAAGTCTTTTTCCATGGGACGAAGATCGTCATCCAATTCGAAATATGCGTAATGCTCGCCCGTCGTGCTCACCATCAGCAAACGCAAACCAGGCCGCGCTCCTTTGCGATTAAACGGGTCAAGAATCGAAAGCGGATCGTCAATGTTGGTCCCGCCCCATGACGTCCCTGGCTCCGCCACCCGAAAATATCGGCCCGGAGTCGATCTCCGCCCCTTCATCTTGATTCCAGTCTCGGGCACGCCAAGCAGCTTTCCTGCCTGATGTTCGGACAACACGCCCGTGATGTGATCATCCACCACCACGACCTCATCGACTTTGCCAAACCACTGCTTGGCAAACATGCCGATCGTGGCCGAGCCGCAGCCCACGCGCATGCGCTCTTCCTGCACGCCATCGACAATCGGAGCCTTGTTCGCCTGCACAACAACGGTAGCGCCTTCGTCAATCTTTAACTCCACAGCTTTTCCATTGCAAAGATTCAGCAGTGTGTCGCAGGTAGCTGTGCCCTCATGACGGCTCCCGCCAGTAAGGTGCCGCACACCACCGAGCGAGAGCATCTGCGAGCCGTATTCATTAGTCGTAACGTGGCCCACGGCTTCACCCTGCGCTCGCACCGTGCTGCACTCCGCTCCCAGATGCCGATCGGTGTCGATCTTCAGCTTGACGCCACAATAACTAAAAATTCCCTCGGTCACCACCGTGACCATATCCACGCCCGCAACTTCCGACGAAATAATAAAAGGCGCAGGCTTGTAATCGGGATAGGTTGTCCCCGCGCCAATCGCCGTTACAAATGTCTCCTGTCCACTCACGAGCGCACCGTCCCACTCGCGAGACTTTTCGAGAAACGGCACCACCGTATCCCCACGCGATACGGCGCGCTCCAATACGATATGCGGATCGAGTCGCACCAGTTGCCCATTATCGTTCGCGTATCGGTCGCACGATCCCGTTCGTCCCGGCTTGATGTAGCACAGCACTGGACAAGCGTCGCAGCGAATTGCATCGTCAGCCACGAGCTTCTCCCTTCTTCTGTGCCGCCAGAATCGCAGCCCGTATGCGGTCGGGAGTGGCCGGAACCTTCCGTACGCGGATGCCAATCGCATCGTGCAGCGCATTCAAGATCGCTGGCGCCGTCGGAATCACGGCCTGTTCGCCAATGCCCTTCGCTCCAAATGGGCCGACCGGCGAAGGATCTTCGATCAGAATCGATTCGACCGGCGGAATATCTCCCGCCGATGGAATTAAGTAATCGTGCAGATTTTCACCCTTGCCGGGAAAGAACTCCTCCATCAAAGCCATGCCCAGCCCTTGCGCAACGCCACCTTCAATCTGTCCCTCAATCAGAGTCGGATTGATCGCTCGTCCCACATCATGCGCCGCGGTGATCTTCAGAACTCGTACCGTGCCCAGTTCTGTGTCAACTTCGATCTCCGCCATGTGCGCGCCAAATCCATAGACGCAATACGGAACTCCCTGCCCGTTCGCGTCCAGCGGACTCGTTGGTGGATCAAACGTGGCTTCGCTCGTGATCACGTAGCCATGTTCATCAAGAGGCAAATCTTGGAGCGCCAGAGCCAGCGACTTGTCACCGTCGCGCACCGTCACGCCATGATCGCTAAACCGAATGCTCGCACAATCACACGCACCCGCGAGCTTGAGAATTGCGCGCCGTAATTTCTCTCCGGCCATCTGCGCAGCTTTGCCCGTGACAAGCGTTTGACGCGAAGCCGAAGTCTTGCCGCAATCTGGAGTAATGGAAGTGTCGCCGGAAAGCAAATCAAAGTGATCAATCGGCGCACCCAGTGCGTCAGCGCAGATCTGAGTCACAATGGTGTTTGATCCCTGTCCAATATCAACCGCGCCCTGGTGCAACGCGATGCGCCCATCGCGCTTAAGCCCGATTCGAATCGTCGACGGATTGGGAAGGGAAGTGTTTCCACATCCATACCACATTCCCGCAACTCCGACGCCTCGTCGCAGCGCGCCAACTGCATTCGAGTTAAATTCCGCAATTTCGCGTTGCGCCGCCTGCCATCGCGGACGAAGCGCCTCCAGACAAGCGCGAATGCCCACGCCCTCGCCAAGCACCTGTCCAGTCACTGTGGGAGTGTGATCGTCAAGCGCATTCAGAATGCGAAACTCCAACCGATCCATCCCAACGCAATTCGCGAGATCGTCGTAAAGCTGCTCCTGCGCAATCGCAGCCTGCGGAACTCCAAAGCCGCGAAACGCGCCCGCCGGCACCAGGTTGGTATGCACGGCTCGCGTCAACGCACGATAATGCGGAACATAATAAGGGCCGGAAGCATGCACCGGAACCCGAGCTGATACCGTCGGTCCCCACGACGAGTACGCTCCAGTATTAAAATCGGCCGCAAAGTCGAGCGCGAGTAATTTGCCATCGTTCGAGCAGCCTCCGCGAAGCTGCATCCGCGCCGGATGCCTCTTCGTGGTCGATACGATTGACTCGGTTCGCGAATAAACCATGCGCACCGGTTTCCGTAGATGCCACGCCGCTACCGCCAGAAATGGTTGTATTGAAAGATCGAGCTTCGAGCCAAATCCACCGCCCACAGCTGTTGGGATGATGCGCACGCGCTCCGGCGCAATGCCAAGAATCATGGCGATGTCATTGCGGTCCATATAAGGAGACTGCGTACACGCTTGAATCTCAACCTGGTCGCCAACGCGCCGTGCAAATCCTGCCTCGGGCTCGATGTAGGCGTGCTCAACAAACCCGGTTTCGTACTCGGCTTGAACCATCACATCGGCCGTGGCCAATGCCTTTTCAACATCACCCCGTACCACTCGTCCCCGAACCAGAATGTTTTCTGGACGATTTTCGTGAATCAGCCGAGCTCCAGTCGCCAGCGACGCGTCGATATCCTTAAGTGGCGGCAATTCTTCCCAACTCACCGGAAATTCCGCAACTTCCAATCTCTCTACGGCTGCCATTTCGCCGACTATAGCCGCGACGGCCTCGCCACGATACCGAGCCTCTTCCTCGGCAAATACCGGCTGATCTGCAAACGGACCAATCACTCCATAACAATTCTTTCCCGGTACGTCCTTTACAGTAAAGACAGCTTCAATCCCCGGATGATCGCGAACAAACGCATCCAGATCGCTGAAATGAAATCGCGCCCGATGATATGGACTACGAATTGCTCGCACCGCCAGCGCGTTAGTTGGAGTTTCATCAGCGCCGAAAATCTCGCTGCCGTCGACCTTTCGTTTTCCATCCAGTCGGACCAACCTTTGCCCCACCGCGCCGCCCGCGTCGGGCGAAATTGCAGTTATATCGGTTGACTCACTCCGGCTTGTTTCTGTCCCTGCAGTAATGATCGCCGCGATAATTTTGCGATATCCCGTGCATCGGCAAAGCACGCCTCCAATCGCGTCCATCACTTCGTTCTCATTCGGCGCGGAGTTTCGTTCCAACAATGCCGTTGCCGCAACCAACATTCCCGGGGTGCACGCTCCACACTGTGCCGCACCATGCGTAAGAAACGCTTGCTGTAATCGCGCGCCCGCTGACACTCCCGAGAACGATATTTCCGAAGAAGATGCACACGAAGACGAATCGCCCGAAGCGTGGCCAGAAGATATTCGGTCCGCCAGGCCTTCGACCGTCGTTACTTCACACCCCTCGACCTGCCCGGCCGCCACCAGGCATGCGCAAACAGGATCGCCATCCAACAATACGGTGCAGGCTCCACAATCTCCCGCGTCGCACCCGACCTTAGTCCCAGTCAGCCCAAGTTCCTCACGCAACACGCGAGAAAGCCGCTGCAACGGAGAACTGGAAACTGACACCGCGCGTCCATTCACCCGAAAAGCAACGGATTGTGTGCCTGCCTCCCCGACCGACAGATGAGTTAACGATGTGTCAGTCGTCGATGTCTTAGTCAAGGATGTGTGAGTCAAAGCCATCAGGCGCTCTCCGCACACGAATTCAGCGCCCGCTGCACCAGTCGCAACGCGGCATCCATTCTGTATTCACCTGTAGCCCGCACGTCGTCAATCGGAGAAAGTGAAGCCAAATGTTCAAGTCTTGCCATCGCACCGAGATCTTTGCGTATCGAAACCCCCACCAGCTCACCTTCAAGCGAGTGCAGACGCCGAGCCACGGCTGAGCACGATCCCACGGCAATCCGCGCCTGCAATATATGGCCATCGTGATTCACCTTGACCACCGCCGCGACCATCGAAATCGAAATCACCAGATATCGCCGCGCACCCAACTTCAGGAAAGTCGAAGTCGCATCTTCCAATCCGCGCGGAACCAGCACGGCCGTTAGCAACTCATCCCTCTTGCGCTGCGTCTTCCGATTCCCCACAATAAAATCAGCCAGCGGCATGGTCCGCGTGCCCGTCTTTGAAGTCAATTCAACCGCAGCATCCAGCGCCAACAGTGGAGGCACGCCATCGGCAGCCGGCGAGGCGTTGCACAAATTTCCCGCTACCGTCCCGCGATTCTGTATCTGCACCGAGCCCACCTCGCGCGCTGCGCTCTTCAACGCATCAAAACAGCGGGGAAGTGGCGCTCGAATAATGTCAGTCCAGGTCGTTAACCCGCCGAAGCGGAAGCTGCCCGCATTACTCGATACCCCGCGCAGTTCTCCGAGCGCTGAAACATCGATCACAGATTCGCGCACAACCCGATCGCCGAGCGCAGGATAAAAATCCGTGCCTCCCGACAGAATTCGTGCTTCTCCGGCGGCCAGCAAGGCTACCGCCTCATCTAGTGTTCTGGGTCTTACGTATGACGGATTGATGTACAACGGTTGAGTCCCCGGCGTGAGTTCCTGCCTCGAGTTCCTACCCCGTTAGAGTGTAGGACGTCCGCTATTTGTATAGCAACCACCCTGATTTATACACTACTTGCCGCGCACCGTTTCTGATAACCCCTTGCGCCACTATTAGTTTGCTACCGCACTCGCGGTATGTAATCCTGTTCAGCGCAGTCAGATCGAGCCACGCTAGGAGAGTGTTCATGCGAATGAATCTTCTTGTTGCCGTTATCTTTCTAGCGCTAACCCTCTGGGCAGCCGATAACATCGCGCCCCTCAACGTCAAAGAAGGCCTCTGGGAAGTAACTGTGACACATTCCATGAGTGGCATGCCGGCCATGCCAAATATTCCTCCCGATGCTCTCGCCAAAATGCCGCCCGATCAGCGCGCCCGCATAGAAGCCATGATGAATGGTCAGCCCAGCACTGACGTTCGCAAGGAATGCATCACCAAGGAGAAGCTTGAAAAGCACTCTGCCTTCAGCGCCAACCGCGGAGACTGTACCCGCACCGTTGTGAGCTCGACGGGCAGCAAGCTGGAGCTAAAATTTCATTGCGAAGAAAAGCAATCGTCCTCCGACGGAACGTTTGTCATGGAGGCTCTTGCCTCCGATAATGTGAAAGGCACGATGCATTCTGTGATCAAAACTTCCAGCGGAAAGACGATGAATATGGACTTCACCATTACCTCCAAGTACCTCGGTTCGGCCTGCGGAGACGTGCAGTAGAGCTTCGCCATAGAACCGAATGTAGCGCGTCACATACACCGTGCCACCAACGCAGCGCATCGCTCGACGAACGTTATCTCTTCCGCGTCCCATGTGTCCTTGAAAAAGCTGTTGATATCGAACTCAGCAGCTACTATGCCGCGAACCATAATTGGTACGATGATCTCCGATTTCGTTTGCTCTACGCCCATCAGATATCGCGGATCCTTGCTCACATCATTGACCGCTACGGTCTTCTTTAAGCTGGCTGCCGTGCCACACAATCCCTGATTCAGCGCAATCCGCGTATGCGGAGTGACAAAACCAGAATGCGGCCCCAGCAATAAATAGCTTGGATCCGCCGGATCCACTAGATAGAACCCAACCCAGTTATAGCGGGTCAGTTTAGTGTGCAGTCGCTCGGAAATATGCCGCATCACCTCTTCAACGCGGCTTCCCGGACTTGCAATGCGCTCGAACTCGTCAAGAAGTTCCTGATGTCTTTTCATCCGCTCCTCGAAAACCGCCGAATTTCAGGGCAAGTCAGCATAACAAGTTTTCTTTCGTGTAACCCAAAGAAAAACCCCGCCGAAGCGGGGTTAACTCATACCTCGAACTAGGAGTTCAAAATTCAATTCGGCATGAGCACTGAATCAACTACCTGGATCACGCCATTCGACTGAAACACATCTGCAATCGTGACCATCGCGGTGCCGCCCTTTTCATCCTTAAGTTCAATGTGCTTGCCGTCGTGCAGCATCACCCAGAGCTTTCCACCTTCCACAGTCGTCAGTTCCGCAGTGCCGTTTCCGTCTTTGATCTTTTTCATCAGATCGCGTGACGAAAGGCTACCGGCGACTACGTGATACGTCAGTATCTTGGTGAGCGTAGCCTTGTTCTCTGCTTTTACCAGTGTGTCTACGGTTCCCGCCGGCAGTTTGCTGAATGCTTCATTCGTCGGAGCAAAAACCGTGAATGGTCCCGCTCCCTCCAACGTCTCGACCAGTCCGGCCGCTTTTACGGCCGCGACCAGCGTAGTGTGATCGGCCGAATTTACCGCGTTTTCGATAATGTTCTTTGTGGGATACATCTCCTGCCCGCCCACCATCGGATCCTTCATCCCCGCCACGGCCGATATGGCGGCCAGCCCCATCAGTGCGGCAACCATCAAAATCTTGCGCTTCATACGCTTCTAATCCTTTCAGGGTTAAATTTACGTCTTCGGATTAGGTACGCTCTCCGCGACAATTCGGATTGCATCCGTATTCGGCAAGAAGTTCCAGGCAAGAAAAAGTGCGCAGCTCGCGGGCTGCGCACTGAAAAAAAAGGAAGCTAAAGAATCTTTGCTAGTTTACCGGCCCGCAGCCATGGCCATCGTTCGTGGCGACATCTGCTCGGCCCGGCCCATATAAGTCTTGTAAGACTGGTATACGAGGAACAGCACTCCCAGCAGCGCTGCCACCGTTGTCAGGCCGCTGATCGTACCGAAGGCGGAGGCAATCGCTGTCAATCCCGCACCAATTACGTAGTTCGGGAACGACCACAAGAACACCTTATGCCACAGGGCAAAAGGATTGGCACCCTCCGTTAGCCCAATAATGCTGGCCACCGGAGCCGTGTTCGCCAGGAAATATACACTCGCAGCCAGCACCAAAGAGACTGTGTGCGCGGCTGTGAAGTTCGTAAAAATCCGGCTGTGGTAGACGAGATAGGCAAGTCCAGCTGCATTCAGCAGTGTGCATGCGTTGAATACAAACTGTACCGGCTTCGTTTGATTTCCGCCGGAACTGTAGGACTGCGCTACCGCTGCTGTTGCCGCTACCAGCAGGCTAGCGAACAATCCCAGTTGAGTCACTCCCAGAAGGATAACGGGCAGATTCCCCGACATAGTGCTCGTCATCCCAGGCAGCTTCACCTTGAAGCGCGAACTCAAGGCTGCTGCCGCCAGCAGGAGCATCAACTGTGGCCAGGCTTGCGATTGCCATCTGACTGCGCCGATCGACAGGGCGCACAGACTCGCAACGGCCACCATTCCGATCATGACTTTTGCTTTGATTGGCAATGTATTTGTCATGGTAGTCTCCGAATATGGTCTCAGTCGGTTGTCTAGTTGTCTCCCGGATCGCCATCACTAAGTGCTGATGTTGTGGTGGCTACGTTAGAAGTTGCACCCCAGACCACACTGTCGCCAGTAACGGAGGTCGCTCCCCAAACCACGCTGGTCGCGCCCCATACTACCGATGATGCAGAAATTGTGTTGGCTCCCCACACCACCGAATTTCCCCAAACCACCGAAGTGGCTCCCCAAACCACGCTGCTGCCAGCAAAGTTCGAGTCGGGAGTTGTATTGCTGATGGTGACGGAACCGTTTGCGTTAAGGACGGCGGTTGGGGAAAGTGCTGATCCCGTCGCGACGTCCGTGCTGCCCAGAGCGGCGTCGATGTTCAGATACCCCGCTCCATAAGTGAAGAGGTCATATTCGTTGTTGTAAAGGTTGCCAAGGCTATCGTGAGAATAGGTGAACTGCCCAACGCCCTTCCACGCCGTCTTCATCAAGCGCGCTTTCACTTGATCAGGAGTCAAGGAAGGATTCTGCTGCAGCATCAACGCCACCGCACCGCTCACGATCGGTGTCGCCATGCTGGTGCCGCTCAGTTCGTAGTACATCGATGTTCCGCTGCTCGGCCAAATCTCATATTGTGGATAGGTCGTGTCCAGAGTGCTGCCCGCTACTCGCAGTGAAACCTGCCGGTTTCCCGGCGCTGTGATGTCAGGCTTCACAATGTGATCGAGAGTGGTCGGCCCCTTCGAGCTGTAGCTCGCAATCTGGTCGTCGGTCCGGGTCGCCGTCAACTCCGTCATCGTAGCTCCCACCGTGATTACTGAGGGGTCGTTTCCCGGAACGACGATGGTTCCAAACCCGCTCGTAGGAAGATAGCGACCGTTGTTGCCCGCGGCGGTTACCACCACAATGCCGGCCTTCCAGGCAGCTTCCACCGCCTGGTCAACCGGATCGAGTGTGTAGCTCTCGAACACCGGACGTCCCAGCGACATGCTGATCACGCGGATGTTGTAGGTATTCTGCAACGCGATCGCTTCTTCAATCGCCGCGATCACTTGGCTGTCCGTACCTAACCCATTCTGATCCAACACGCGCAGGTTGATGAGGTTAACGTTAGGAGCCATACCAGTGTATGTCGCGGCGTAGCCGTTAGCTGTGCCGGAGCTGGCGCCTGAAGCACCGATCAAGCCCGCCACATGGGTTCCGTGTCCGAATTTGTCCGACGTAGTGCTATCGCCGGCGACGAAGCTTTGGCTGTACACAACCCGGCTCACGCCATTGGCGTTATTCAAATCGGGATGAGCGGCAATTCCGCTATCGATGACGGCAACTCCTATGCCAGTGCCATCAAACCCATACTGTGATTGCGCAACATCCGCCTCCACAGCCGTCGCGTACTCCTCAGTCACAGGGTTCGACGCCATTTTCTGATTACGATCTGGCGTGACGTAGGCGACATTGGGATCGTTCGCCAGTTGCGTCAGCATACTGGCCGGCACCCGCATCGTCACCGCATGAATCGTGTGATGTTGGTACCTGATCGCAGCGCCTTGAAGTTGCATCGCCTTGAGAGACGAGCTGCTGGGCATCTGGCGGTATTGAACGATCACAGTGACCAAGTCGTTGCCGCCTCCTGCTCGTTGCTGCAGGTCCGCGGAGAACTTGCTCCTGGAGACGTTCCCGAGCGCATCACCATCCAGAATAGGCTTGGACCCGGCATGGGACGGTATCGCTGAAAGCATCAGCAGTGCCAGTCCCAGCACTCGATTCCAAGCAGCGCTAAACACCGGGGAATTGAGCAGACGATCTTCATATCCGTCTGTGATCAGCAACTTATGATTGTTCTTCATAAAGTTTTGGCGGCCTTTCCTCGATGGACGCATAGCGCATCCCTCGTGCCTGGCCTTTAATGGGCAATCGCGAGGCCAATCACAAAGTGGGTAAGCTTTTTGTTTTCTGTGATTTGTATGTGTTTTGCGGCGGGCTGCGAACGGACAACTTGTCCCACTCATCGGGATCGACGGCACCATCAATGGGCTAACTTATTAAAAACAAAGGATGGGCCAGCAGGGAAGCATCATTTGGGACAAATTGGCCCGATTGCGGCCTCGTCGGGCTGAGGAAAGACTCAACTTTGTCCGTTTTCAGGAAGGGCACGACGTTTAGTCGTGCCATAAGTCATTGAAAATGCGTCGGCACTTCAGCGCCTGGGGGCTGTCTACAGGGCTGCAAATCGCGCTCCGATCATCCTTTATTTATTATTGAATATTGATGCGAAGCTTTAACTAGGAGCCAGCACCGGCCGCAAAGGCTCACTCAACCCCCGCATCACCCGCTCAAACTGTGGGATGTCAAGAGACTGCGGCCCATCCGAAAGCGCGCGCTCCGGGCAAGGATGCACCTCGACGATAAGGCCGTCCGCTCCCACCGCGATCGCCGCTCGCGACACCGCTCCAATCAGGCTCTGCTTGCCCGTACCATGCGACGGGTCGGCGACCACCGGAAGATGTGAGAGCTCTTTAGCCAGCGCGATAGCCGCAAGGTCAAAAGTGTTGCGCATACCGGTGTCAAAGGTCTTGATCCCGCGCTCGCAAAGAGCGACTTGATCGTTTCCCCCGGACAGCAAATACTCAGCCGCCAGCAACCATTCCTTAACGGATGCCGACGGGCCACGCTTCAATAGAATCGGCTTCTTGATGGTCGCCAGCCTTCGCAGCAAAGCGAAGTTCTGCATATTGCGCGCACCGACCTGGAGCATATCCGCATACTCACAGATCAGGTCCACATCTTCGGTACTCATGACTTCCGTTACGATCGGAAGACCGGTGAGCTCGCGAGCTTCGCGCAAAATCTTCAGCGCTTCGATTCCCAAGCCTTGAAACTCATAGGGAGAAGTCCGCGGCTTATAGGCCCCGCCGCGCAACATGGTAGCGCCGGCGCGCTTTACCCCTTGGGCAGTCTCTAGCAATTGCTCCCGAGACTCAACCGAGCAGGGACCCGCAATCACCACAACTTCTGGTCCTCCGATTCTGACGTCAGCAACAACGACCACCGATGGCTCCGGCCGGGTCTGACGGCTGACGAGCTTAAAGGGCTGAGCGATCGCAACCACGTTGTCCACGCCGGGCGCCACCGACAGAGCCTCGATTTCATGGCGGCGTCCTCCGCTGCCAACTGCCGCAACGATGGCGCGCTCGGTGCCACGCGTCACATGGGGCTGGAACCCTGCTTCCCGGATGCGTTGAATAATGTGGTTGATCTGTTCTTCGGTAGCGCTATCGGACATATTCACAATCATGGCGATGACCTTTCAGGGAATGATCTTTCTGGGCGATGGTCTTTCCATCTTCATTCACCCTCAAAAAGAAAAGCCGCGATTTTATCGCGGCTTCGGCGGAATCTTTGAGCTTGTCTCGATTATTACTCTGTTGACCGGCTCCGATCCTGCACCTCCGCCGCGAATGGAAACCAATAGCGGCTAAATGGGCGGAAGTTGCTAAATCGAGTCATAAAAGAATTATTGAACCTTTGCCTCTCACCGGCTGAGACCCAAAACCAGTGAAACCGAAATTACTGCGGGATAGAACTGGCAACGCTCGAAAAGACATTGTTCGCATTGCCGCCGATAAGACGCACGGTGCCGATTACTAATACCAGAATAACGGCGAGCATAACAGCATATTCAGCGATATCCTGTCCTTGTTCATCCGACCAAATATTGCACAGAAACTGAATCATACGTCCTCCGACCCAGGTATAAATTTTTCTGGGTGAACTTTTGTGTAGCTAATAATGCCGACTCGGAGAGCGATTGTCAAACTCAGCGAGAACTAATTTTCCCGACTCTCTGGAGTCGCTGCTGAAGTCACAACCTGTGCAGGACGCGGAGTTTGCCAGAGTGTGGAAATTTCAACCGCACTCCATATGCGTTTAATACAGACGCAGGCAGGAATTCGAATCTTTCAGTGCCTGTCAGCGTGAGCGAAGCGAAGGACCTCGTTCTTCCACACCGCAAAATCACGTATTCACTGTACCGCTCCTGGCCGCCAAGTCCTAATTGGTGCTTGCCAGAGATCCAGTCGACATGGTCGCAGTCTTATCGCTCACGGCGATATTACTCATAAGCGCACGAGCTGACGAGGATGCGTAATCGAGTACGCTTCCCGGGAATACTCCAAGGTATAGCGTAGCCAGCACACAGACAGTGATGGCGATCCCTGTCATCGCGGGCACGCGCGTAACCGGAACCTCGCTCCGTGGCTCACGCATGTACATCATCACGATGATGCGCAGGTAATAATAAGCCGCCACACCGCTATTGAGCACCAGAATAATTGCCAAACCCACCAGATTGGACTTCGAAGCCAGCGCCGCACTCAACACGTAGAACTTCGCAAAGAAGCCACCCGTAATTGGGATGCCGATAAAAGACATCAGGAAGAATGTGAAAGTCGCAGCCAGCACAGGCGATTTTCTGCCCAGGCCCGCGTAATCTTCGAGCGTGACATACTTTTCGCCGGCATTGGCGAAATGACTGACGACAGCAAATGCGCCGACGTTCATCGCCGCGTAGGCGGCAGTGTAGAACATCGCTGCGGACGTGCCCATTTCCGGCTGCGCGGCAAACGCAACCAGCAGGTATCCAGCGTGAGCGATTGAAGAATATGCCAGCAGACGCTTGACGTTGTTCTGCACCATCGCTCCTAGATTTCCCAGCGTCATGGTAAGCGCGGCTGAAACCCAGATTAACCAGAAGCGTCCCGGAGCGTTTGTTTCGAACAGCACGCGCAGCAAGACCGCGAATGCCGCCGCCTTGGGCCCCGTCGACATCATCCCTACGACCGGCGCGGGAGCGCCTTCGTAAACATCGGGAGTCCACACATGGAAAGGCACCGAAGCGACTTTGAAACCCAAGCCAACAAACATGAGCGCCGTCGCAACGTAAGCCAGAACCGGTACATTGCCGGGACGCAGAGCATGGCTGATCACATCAATATTAGTAGAGCCGGTTGCGCCAAACATGAGCGCAACACCGTAAAGGAAAAACGCCGTGGCGAACGATCCCAGCAAAAAGTACTTCAGCGAAGCTTCGCTGCTCGCCGCATCCCGCCGTCGAAAGCCCGCCAGGATATAGGTTGCGATCGAAGAGATTTCAAGAGCGACAAAAATGAGTACCAGTTCGATGGCGGATGACATCAAGCACATGCCAACCGTACCAAACAAAATCAGCGCGTAATACTCTCCGGCGCGGATACCCTGCACCCGCAAATATTCAAATGAGCTCAGAATAGCAACCGCCGCAATCGCGATCACCAGGACGTGAAAGAAGACGCTGAACTCTTCCACACGAACCATGTTCCAGAATGCGGTTCCGGGATATTGTGCCATCCAAAACGTCGACGCTAGCGCAGTCAGCGTACCAATCAGCGCAATGGCGCCGAGCGATTGATGGCTTCTTTCCGGATCGAGCAGCGGATCGACAACCATGATCAGCATGCCAAAAATCGAAAGCACCAGCTCCGGCAGAATGCGCATGTAGTCCGGGGCTTGCGGCAGCGAAGTTTGCGGCAGCGAAGTTTGGGGCAGCGAAGCCTGCACCTGTGCCAGAAAACCGGGCAACGAATGCGAGAACGTGCCAATCATGCTTACGATCGGGGTCGCGGCAGCGGTCAGAATCACTGGCCCACCACCTTGGTAAGCAACTGTTTAACCGGAGGAGCAAGCGCCACTTGCACCGCTGGATCAATCGCGTTGAGCCATAGCAAAGGCGCAACACCCATCACCAAAGCAACAACCGCGATCGGCCAAAGCGCGGCCTGTTCCCGGAGGTTAAGATCCGGCAGTGTGTTATTGACGTCGTGCGTCACCTTGCCGTAGAAAACGCGCTGATACATCCAAAGCAGGTAGCAGGCGCTCCAGATCACACCGGTGGCGGCGAGAATCCCATAGATCGGTCGAGCCTGAAATGCTCCACTCAATACCAGGAACTCGCCGATGAATCCGTTCATCAGAGGTAGTCCCACCGATGCCAGCACCGTAACCAGAAAAAAAGTGGCGTACTTCGGCATGGGTGTCGCCAATCCGCCAAACTCAGTAATTTCGTAAGTATGGCGGCGCTCATAAAGAATGCCCGCCAGCATAAAGAGTCCGCCGGTCGCGACTCCATGCGCCAGCATGACGAACACCGCGCCGTTCAACCCTGCCGCGGTAAAGCTGAAGATGCCAAGAACTACAAATCCGAGATGGCTGACTGACGAATAGGCAATCAGTTTTTTCAGGTTCGGCTGCACCAGCGAAACCAGCGCCCCATAAATAATTCCGATCAGCGCCAGCACCATGATCCATGGAGCATTGCGATGCGCCTGGTCAGGGAAGAGTCCGATATTGAAGCGCAGCAGGCCGTAGGTCCCCATCTTCAACAGCACGCCGGCCAGCAGCACCGATCCAGCAGTAGGAGCTTCAACGTGCGCATCGGGCAACCAGGTGTGAAGCGGGAAAATCGGAACCTTGACCGCAAAAGCGATAAAGAAGCCTAGGAAAAGCCAAAGCGAAGCATTTTCGAAACCGGGCACGTTGCCATTACGAATCGCGTTCTGAATGATGACAAAATCAAAGCTCCCAGTCTTTGAATAGAGCCAAAGAATCGCCGCCAGCATGAACATCGAACCGATGATCGTGAAGAGAAAATACTTTACCGCCGCATAGACCTTGCGTCCATGTCCGTACATGCCGATCAGCAGCGCCATCGGAATCAGCGTCGCCTCCCAGAAGAAATAGAACAGGAACAGGTCGAGAGATGTGAAGACGCCGATCAGAGCCGTTTCAAGAAGCAGCAGCAGAATAAAAAATTCCTTCACCCGCTCGTGAATCGAAGTCCACGAAATCAGCACGCACAGCGGCGTGAGAAACGTAGTCAGCACCACTAGCCACACTGAAATTCCGTCGACGCCCATGTGGTAATGAATGTTGGGAGTCGTGATCCAGACCTTGTCAATCTCGAACTTAAAAACACCAGCACCGCGATGGAGATACACCGGTAAATGCAGCGAGGCCACAAACGCCAATATGGATATGACCAGGGCAAACAGCTTAATGTCACGATCGCGGCGCGGGATGAGCAGAATGAGCAGCCCGCCGACAGCAGGAATAAACGTCACGAGCGAAAGAATGATGGGATTGAGGCTTTCCATATTTATCTCACTCCCACCCAGACCATGTACGCGATCACCACCGCGCCTCCAGCAGCGATCCAGCCCGCATACGAACGCAGATTGCCAGATTGCATATGCCGTGCAGCGTCAGATGCCTCGCGCGCCGCGTGTGCCGATTCATTGACCGAAGCGTCAATCACTCCCTGGTCAACGCCATGCCAGAGAATCGTGGTCGATCCCTCGATCAATGGTTTAACAAAGAGCGCCGCATAAATTTCGTCGATGTAGTACTTATTGGCGACCGTTCGATACAGACCGCCGAGGCTCGTAGCGATGCGAGCAGGCAGTTCTGGCCGTCGGAGGTACAGCGTCCACGCCAGCAAAAGCCCAAGAAGAGCTGCGCCCACAGAAATCAACATGAGCAGGGTTTCGGTTCCTGCGCCAGCAGCCTCACCCGCAGTTTCGTGCGCCAGTTCGGCCCCCGCTCCACTCTGAAATACCGGAGCAAGAAAGTGCTCAAAGCGCCCACCAATCCCCACCCAACCGCCAACCACCGACAGAATCGCCAGAATAACCAACGGCCCCAGCATCACCCAGGGACTCTCGTGCGGTTCGCCATGTCCATGACCATGGTCATCATGGCCGTGCTGATCATGCGAGCCGTGCGCGTCAGCAGAGTCGTGTTTCACATCGTGCGCCGTAGTTCCACCGCGATAATCTCCAAAAAATGTCAGGAACCACAGTCGAAACATATAGAACGATGTGATGAACGCCGTAATCACACCGATCAGCCAGTACACCCAACTTCCATTCGGACTCGAATAGGCCTTCCACAGAATCTCGTCTTTTGAGAAATACGCCGCCAACGGAGGGAAGCCAGCAATCGTAAATGTCGCGATCGTCATCGTCCAGAACGTCCACGGCATGTAATGTCGCAGCCCGCCCATCTTGCGCATGTCCTGCTCGCCGCCAATCCCGTGGATCACCGAGCCTGCCGCCAGGAACAAAAGTCCCTTAAAGAACGCGTGCGTCATCAGATGAAAGATGCCAGCCGAGAACGCCCCCACGCCGCAAGCCATAAACATGTAACCCAGCTGCGAAACCGTGGAGTAAGCCAGCACCTTCTTAATATCCGTCTGCGCAATACCGATAGTCGCCGCAAACAGAGCCGTCAGCGTGCCGATGATCGCAACCACCGTCATCGCCGCCGGAGCCCGATCAAAAATCGCTGACGACCGTGACACCATATACACGCCCGCCGTCACCATGGTCGCCGCATGGATCAACGCCGAAACTGGAGTAGGACCTTCCATCGCATCCGGCAGCCATACGTAAAGAGGAATCTGCGCCGACTTACCTGCCGCGCCAACCATCAGCAGCAAGCCAATCGCTGTGAGCGTTCCGACACTGGCAGCGCCTGTAGGCATTTGCCGCACCGCCGCAAACACAGTAGTGAAGTCAAGCGAGCCAAAGTGCTTGATCATCAAAAAAAGCGCGATCAGAAATCCGAAGTCGCCAATTCGATTAACAATAAACGCCTTCTTGCCCGCCGATGCTGCCGAGTCCTTGGTAAACCAGAACCCAATCAGCAGATACGACGCCAAGCCCACGCCCTCCCAGCCAATAAACATGACCAGATAGTTCTTCGCGAGCACCAGCGTCAGCATGAAGAACATAAACAGGTTCAGGTAGGCCATGAAGCGGTAAAAACTCTCGTCCTCCCACATATACCCGACAGAATAAATGTGAATCAGGAACCCAACACCAGTGACCACCAGCAACATGACCAGCGATAACTGATCAAGATAGAAGCTGTAGTCAACTTGAAAGCTTCCAGAGCGAATCCAGTGTGCAAGGTCGCAAGAATAAGGAGCCGACGCGGAAGAAAAGCCCGCGGCCAAGCATAACGCCATGGCAAAGGCAGCGCCTGAAAACACGAGCGCAACCGTCGTCACCGCTGTCTTCGAAAAGCGTCGTCCAAAGAAGCCATTAATCGTCGCCCCGATGAGCGGAAGCAGCGGGACGAGCCAGAGATAGGAATAAAGCGTCATAGCTTGAGCAGGTTCACCTGATCCACATTCAAAGTTTCACGCGTGCGATACACCGCAATAATGATCGCCAGTCCCACCGCAGCCTCAGCCGCTGCCACTACCATTACAAAGAAGACGAAAACCTGCCCGCTAAGCGCATGCCATTGCGCGGCGTAGGCGACAAACGAAAGATTTACGCCGTTCAGCATCAACTCGATCGACATGAAGATGGTGATGATGTTGCGCTTGATCAGGAACCCGAGCACTCCACACACAAACAGAATTCCGCCCAACACCAGATAATAAGAAAGAGGGACCATCGTTTTATCCGTCCTTTCTCTGGCCGCGAGCCACGGCTTCAGGCTTGCTGGTAAGCACCACCGCGCCCATAATCGCAATCAGGATCAGCACCGACGTGACTTCAAAGGGCAACAGAAATTCATGAAAGAGAAGCCGGGCGATATCTTGCGGAGCGCCCCATAACGCACCAATCGACACCGATTGCGTTGTCGATCGTCCAATAGACGACCGTCCAATCAGCGTCCAGGCCACGAGCACCGCGCCGATTATTACTCCCGGAACGCCAATCAGTGTCGCCACCCTGCTGCCTTTGCTGCGCTCCTCTTTGCCGGCATTGAGCAGCATGATGGTAATCAGAAACAACACCATGATCGCGCCGGCATAGACAATCACCTGCACCGCCGCCACAAACTCCGCGCCTAACAGAAGATATTCGCCAGCCAGCGATGCCATCACCACGATCAGCGACAGCGCGCTGTTAATGGGATGGCTCTGCACCAGCAGGTTCACCGCTCCCGCCACGCAGATTACGCCGAAGAACAGAAATAGAATTAGATGGAACATGTTTGAAAAATTGCCGTCAGGCCCTCAGCGCCACAACCAGCGCCGTGTACACAATGTTGGCGACTGCCAGGGGCAGCAGAACCTTCCACCCAAACGCCATGAGCTGGTCATAGCGAAAGCGAGGCAAAGTCCAGCGCACCCAGACGTACAAGAACATAAAAAAGAAAACCTTCAGACAGAACCAGACCACCGGCATCACTGCTTGCAGAATCGGCGGACCAAAAATCGGCCCATGCCATCCCCCAAGAAATAGCAGCGTTGCCAGGCAAGCGACCGTGACCATGTTCGCGTATTCAGCCATGAAGAACATCGCAAATTTCATGGCACTGTACTCAGTGTGATATCCGGCTACCAATTCTGATTCCGCTTCCGGCAGATCAAACGGTGTGCGGTTCGTCTCCGCATACGCGGAAATCAAATAGATAAAGAATGCCAGCGTTTGACCGTGAATAATGTTCCAGCGTGGAATAAACCGCAAAATCGGATCCAGGGCAGGCAGCCAAACGCTCGAGAAATGCCCACCCTGCGCATCGACAATGTCACGCAGACTCAGGCTCCCAGCCATGATCACCACTCCGACCAGCGAGAGGCCGAGCGAGACTTCAT
>Ga0209169_10000612_pt1 | contig 21730 bp, 15 predicted proteins | sample HubBroMetageWRM4_FD_188346 | JGI IMG/M metagenome (GOLD analysis project Ga0209169, IMG submission 188346) | Warmed soil microbial communities from the Hubbard Brook experimental Forest, New Hampshire - Hubbard Brook CCASE Soil Metagenome WRM 4... | ecosystem: Environmental > Terrestrial > Soil...
GCTCTCGAGCAATTGCATGCCGCGAAAATCTGGCCACAACGTTGGCGTCACATAGATCTCCGCATAGGCCAGCTGCCAGAGCAGGAAGTTACTCAGCCGCATCTCGCCGCTGGTGCGAATTACTAAGTCCGGATCGGGCAGTCCTCGCGTATAGAGATGTTCGCTAATCGCTTGTTCATCGACTTGCAGGTGATCAAGGCCGCCATTGCGGGTTGCAGCTTCGGCCAGCGCGCGGAAGGCGTCGACAATCTCGCTGCGCGCGCTGTAATTCAGCGCCAGCGTCAGCAGCATTCCGGTATTTTTCGATGTAGCGTAACTCGCTTCCGCCATTTCGCGCTGCACCAACTCCGGTAACTCATGCTGACGCCCAATGTATTTCAAGCGCACATTGTGAGCGGTGAAAGTCTTGACTTCCGCTTTGAGATAGCGACACAAAAGGCGCATCAAAAAATCGACTTCTGTCTTCGGACGCTTCTTCCAGTTTTCTTCAGAGAAAGCGTAGAGCGTCAACGACGGAATTCCGATGCGCGCAGCGGTTTCGACGGTAGAACGTACGGCGGTAACACCGGCGCGATGTCCGGCCACGCGCGGCATGTGCCGGCGCCGGGCCCAACGTCCGTTTCCGTCCATGATGATGGCGATATGCTGGGGAAGACGCGCCGGATCAAGTCGCAGGTAAACGTCGGTTTCCTTGCGGTCCATCCCAGCCGGAACAGTGTGTCGCAAGCGGAACTCTCCGAATCGAAGCTAACACACGAAATCCTGTGTATGCAATGCGATAGGGAGCACACATGGACTACGATGAGAATTTAATTTTCTAGCGTGCCTCTTCGGGAAATATCTCTAGAATCAGCCTCTCCGTATGCCGAATAACGGTCAAAGTGCACCGCGCTCCGACCTGCGCATCGGTCAATAAGCGATGCAGGTCATCGACGCCCGCCACAGGTTTGTCATCGAGCGCCACGATCACGTCGCCCTCACGCAATCCGGCAGTGCGTGCCGGGCATCGGTCTTCAATACCGACCACAACCACCCCGGTTTCCCGCGCAAGAGAATAAAAGCGCACGACGCGTCGATGGATCGGAACCGTCTGCGCCGAGACGCCAATGTAACTGCGCCGGATCCTCCCATCGCGCAGTAAGCGGCTGGCAACGAATTTCGCGGTATTGATCCCAATCGCGAAACATATGCCTTGCGCCGGCAGAATCGTCGCCGTATTCACTCCAATCACGTGACCCCGCGAATCGACGAGCGGACCACCGGAATTTCCCGGATTCAAGGCGGCATCGGTCTGAATCACGTCCTCGATCAGCCGTCCTGAATACGAGCGCAACGATCGGCCCAGCGCGCTGATGACGCCCGCCGTTACCGTGGACTGAAACCCATACGGATTGCCGATCGCAATCGCCATCTGCCCCGGCCGCAGTTGCTGCGAGTCTCCAAGCGAAACTGCCTGCAAGCCAGAGGCATCAATTCGAATCACGGCGAGATCGGTCGCCGGATCATCACCAACGGTGTGCGCTGGAGCGCGCCGCCCATCGGCCAGCGTTACTTCGATCCGCGTCGCATCATGGACAACATGGCTATTGGTGAGAATCAATCCATCTGGCGTAAAGACGAAGCCCGAACCGCCCCCGCGGCGCTCGCGAGGCTCGCTGGAACGAGCGCGGCCCGTCGTTTGAGGATGCACCTGGTGATGCACCTCAACATTCACCACCGACGGGCTAACTCTCTCGACCGCGGCCGTTACCGCACGCGAATAAGAATCGAGCAGGCCGGTGTCTGCAAATTCGGAGGTAACAGTGCGCACCGAATCCTCAGGCAAATTTACGCCTGCTAATTGATGCGAAGAAAGAGGTTCAGACAAAAGAGGTTCAATGAAAAGACTATCGACATCCATGCTTGCATAGATGAACGTCGATGCAATTTGGATTCTGCTGCCAGCTCAGGCACGGGTAACGCCGTAGGCGTCCAGCACATCCCGCAATGTGACGATGCCTTCCAACTTATGGACATCCGCACGGTTCACTACCGGCAAAATTTCAAGCTGGTTCGCGCCCATTCGCTCCAGCGCCAAATCAAGTCCCTGATCCAAGTGGACGTGCGGAAAAACCTGCGCATTTACCAGTTCTTCGAGCTTCTTGTCAGCACTCTCCGCCATTTGTTTTTCTAGCCAGGAAAGATTGATGACGCCAATCACGCCGCGAGAATCAGTCACCAGCCAGGTTCGCACTGGACTCGATCGAGTTTTTTCCAGAGCTTCATGAACCGGAGTCTCCGCCGGCAGCGGTTCACTCGCCGCGCGAAGGACAGTTACTACCTGACGCTGACCATATCGTTGACGGCTCTCTGCTGTCGGAAGGTGAATGCCATCCTGCGCCGCCAACGCTTCGTAGATGGGCTCATGCTGCAATCGTGAAGCGATAAAAAGACTAACTAGATTGGCAATCATCAGCGGAACTATAACGGCATAATCCTGGGTCATCTCGAAAATCATTAATACTGACGTCATGGGAGCGCGCACTACTCCCGCAAACACGGCACCCATTCCAACCAGCGCATAGGCCCCCGGGGTTGCTGTATACGCTGGGAAGAAATGATGCGCCACGGTTCCGACGCTGCCTCCTAGCATGGCACCAATGAACAAGGCGGGACCGAAGATACCGCCCGCGTTTCCCGAGGCATAACTGGTGGTGACGGCGAAAAGTTTTAGAACCACCAACAGCAACATCATCTTGAACGCCATATTTCCGTTCAGCGCATCGCCGACATATCCATAGCCGACGCCGAGAACCTGTGGCACGAACCAGCCCATCAATCCAACAAGTAATCCGCCCGCGACGGGTTGGAACCATCGCGTCTTTATCGGGAACCGCAGGAAGCGTTCTCGAATCCCCAGCAAGAGCTTAGCGAATACCGCCGAAATCAGACCGCCAGCTACGCCAAGCACCGCATAAACCGCAAACTCCGCCGGATGCACCAGATGGTATTGAGGAACTTTGAATAAAGGATGATCGCCGAGCGATACGCGCAGAACCATCCATGCGGTTGCCGAAGCGAGCACTACGGCACCCATCACCGGGGCATTGAGGTCGCCCACAATCTCCTCGAGCGCAAACAGCACAGCGGCCAGAGGCGTATTGAACGCAGCTGCAATAGCCGCCGCTGCTCCAACGGGAATTAATCTTTTGACCTGCTCAGTGCGCAGCCCAAGCACGCGCCCAAGGACAGAACCAATGCCAGCTCCCACCTGGACCGAAGGCCCTTCGCGGCCCAGCGGGATACCGCTGGCAAGGGTCGCCGACGTGCAGAAAAACTTGCCGAGCACTGTGCGAAGAGTGATCCGCCCTTCCAGCGCATATAAAGCAGCTTTGGTCTGGGGCACGCCGCTGCCCCGGGCATTAGGAAAATATTGATAGAGCAAGTATCCGATGCCGAGCGATCCGGCTACCGGAAAAAGCAACCGCCGCCAGGGAGCGCCGCCAACCGGATAGAGCCGCATGCCCAGCCGCTCCGTCAACAGAATGAATGCAACCACCACTAGACCAGTCAATGCGCCGATGACCAGCGCTAATACGAGGAATATCTGTCCTTCGCGTTGCCGCAATTCGGCCAAGCGGCGTCGCAGCGAAGCTCGCCAACCCCCGCTCGTAGTCGTTGTCTGTATGCCGTCAGTCATCGCTCCCAATCATTATTTGAAATATTCTTTTCAACTTCGAGGATATCGCAATTGCAGGAACGAAGGCCTATTGCGTTGAGGAGTTGTTTCGACTTCTTTCGTTTTATTTCGACATGTAGTATTCTGCCCACGTCGTATTCCACCTCGAGTTCCCATGATTCACATAAGCAATGATTCTCATGATTAAGATTAAACCGATTCAGACAACCATTCTCTGCTTCACGCTATTGGCTGCCGCCCGGGGGCAACAAACCGGCATTGGCTACAAGGCCGCTCCCGACGCCGAAAGCAAGAAAACCATCTTACTCAAGGACTTTCAACCCGAGCCGGCGCTTCACGCCGCAGCTCACGAAGTCCAGCGTGCAAAGTTTCCCGTGTTCGACGTGCACACTCATACCGACGATGCCATGGGCATTGGAGATCGAGTCGATCCCAAAGAAATGATCGCTCGCATGGATCGTCTTAACATCAAAACCATCGTCATACTGACGGGCTCGTGGGGCGACAAACTGCAGACCATCGTCGACACCATGGTCAGGCCCTATCCCGGACGATTCATAGTATTCACCCAATTCGACTGGTCAAAAATTAACGACCCGAATTTCAGCCAGCTCATGGTGCAACAGCTTGACGACTCCGTTGCCCGGGGCGCGCGCGGCTTGAAAGTTTTAAAAGAACTCGGCCTGGGCGTGCGCGATGCGAGCGGCAAGCTGATCACAATCGACGACCCGCGCCTCGATGCGACGTGGGAAGAATGCGGACGGCTAGGCATTCCCGTCTTTATTCACGTGGCTGATCCAGAAGCGTTTTTTCATCCCATCGACGCCCACAATGAACGCTACGAAGAACTCATCGAGCATCCCGATTGGAGCTTTTACGGATCCCAGTTTCCTTCTCTGCAAGAATTAATGGCACAGCGCGATCGCATGTTTGCCAAACATCCGCATACCACCTTTGCAGCTCTGCATTTTGGCAGCTGGCCTGAGAATCTAGATTTCGTCGAACAAACGCTGCAGAAATTTCCTAACGTTATGGTCGAAACCGGAGCGCGCGAAGGCGAGCTCGGACGTCAGCCCCGGCGGGCTCGCGAAATCTTCATGAAATACTCCGACCGCATCATGTTCGGTACCGATGAAGGCGCAGGCGAAGCGATGTACCGGAATTATTTCCGTTGGTTCGAAACGGAAGACGAATACTTTCCCTACTCGCAATATCCGCAGCAAGGGCGCTGGATGATTTACGGTCTCGGCCTGCCCGACGAGGTGCTGGAGAAGGTGTATCACGGCAACGCGGATGCACTGTTTGCGCGGTTCAAAGGCGCTGAACGGAGCTCTGTCGGCGGCAATACGAGCGCTACACTGACACGATCCCCTCGACGAATTAGCCCTTGACAATTCCCGAGGCTATCAACGAAAGTTACTATTCGAAACAAATCGAAACATCATGCCTTCGAACGGAATGCTCAATGAAGAACGCCGCCGCGAAATCCTCGCGGTCCTTCACCGGGATGGTCGCGTCCTGGTCAAGGATCTTGCGCGGCAATTCCGTATTTCGCAGATCACCATCCGCAAAGATCTGGAATTCCTAGATGGACAAGGGATTATTCAGCGCACCCACGGAGGTGCGTTGCCCGTGCAAGCCGGCGCGCTGCTCGATCCGACGCTGCGCGAGAAAGAGAAACTCCACCGCAAGCAGAAGATGCAAATCGCCAGCGCCGCGGTCGCTTTAGTTGAAGAAGGGCAGTCGGTGCTACTCGATTCCGGAACCACGACCACGGCCATTGCGCGAGCATTGAAAGATATGGCTCAGCTTACCGTCATCACCAACGCGATTAACATCGCCTCGGAGCTGGCCGGCACGCACATTGAAGTGATTCTGACCGGAGGCATGTTGCGCAAGAACTCGTTTTCCCTGGTCGGTCCTCTTGCGGAACGGACGCTGCGCCAACTCAGCGCGGATATCCTGTTTCTCGGCGTCGACGGCTTCGACACCAAGGCCGGTCTTTTCACTCCGAATTTATTGGAGTCCGAAGTCAATCGAGCAATGGTAGACATTGCACGCAGGACGGTCGCAGTTTGCGATTCGAGTAAGTTCGGTCGTCGCAGCCTGTGTAACATCATGCCGGTAACATCGGTTCAGGAAGTAATCACTGACAAGCAGATTCCGAAGTCGGATTTGCAGGCGCTAAAAGAAGCAGGAGTAAAAGTCACGCTGGTGTAACGGATTTGCATAAGGGAAGTGGGACAGAATCAATGAAGTCGGCAGAAATCACTGAGCAAGGCCAGCACACGCTAAATGAAATTTTCTCCCAGCCAAAGTGCTGGAGCACGTGCCTCGGCAAATTGGCGTCAAGCTCGGAGTTGCAAGCAGCCGTTCAACTCGCGCGCCCCAATGCAGAGTGGATCTTCGTAGGCTGCGGAACGAGTTACTATCTCGCACAGGCCGCCGCTTCCACTTTCAACTACCTCAACTTACCGGCACGGGCCGTTCCTGCTTCGGACTTACTAATGTATCCCGCGCTAACCCTGCAAACCGGACGGAATTACGTCCCAGTCGTAATTTCGCGTTCCGGCCGCACCTCGGAGGCAGTCCGCGCCGCAAAGATGCTGGAGAAGGATCGTAATCTTCGCACCATCGCCATTACTTGCGCCAATGGCCAGCCTCTGGAGTCGTCGTGCAGCGTAACTTTGAAACTTCTGGATGCCGACGAGCAGAGCACGGTAATGACGAGATCCTTCACATCGATGCTGCTGGGCCTGCAATACCTTGCTGCAACCGTCTCAGGCAACGACGGAGACACTTTTCGGCGTGCCTTACTCGACCTTCCGCAGGAGGTTGCCCCCCTGCTGAACGACATTCCGCAGCGCCTGCGATTATTTGCTGATTCCCGGCGTCTTTCTGATTTCGTTTTTTTGGCGCAGGGTCCTCTGTTCGGGATTGCTTCGGAGTGCATGCTAAAGGTGACGGAGTCATCTTGCTCTTATGCCCAGGTATTTCACTCTCTCGAATTCAGACATGGTCCGAAGTCCATCGCTGGCCCCGAAACGCTGATCACATTTCTTACTTCGGAAACTTCCTACGACGCAGAGGTGGAGTTACTCGAAGAAATGAAAGCCCTCGGCGCAGTTACCATGGTCGTGGCAAATCGTCTCGAAAGCCGGGCGCAGCGCGCCTCCGACTTTGCCATCGAACTCGGCCTGCGCTCGCCGGAGTTTGCGCGTCCCGCTGCATTCGCGATTTGGGGTCAACTATACGGTGTTTATTACGGTCTTAAAAAAGGCCTTAACCCCGACTCCCCGAAAAACTTGACGCGCGTGGTCGAGCTCGCAGATCAATAAAACCTGCGGTCAACACTGAGTATTTTGCACTTAGCGAAGAACGCCAAAAAATCTGTTCATGTCCAAGCTCGATATCGCAATCGTTGGAGAGATCAATCTCGACCTGATCCTCTATGGATTGCCTGAGCAAATGCCCACAGAACGCGAATTGCTGGCCAACGATTTCGCAATCACACTGGGCAGTTCATCGGCCATCCTGGCGCATAATCTGGCCGCCCTTGGCAGCCGTGTCGGATTCGTTACCAAGGTCGGCGACGATTCTTTCGGGAGTCTTGCAATGGAGCGCCTGCGCGAGCGCGGTGTTGACCTTGCGCACGTCGCGCATGGCGCCAAGTCTGGCGTGACATTTATTCTGCCTCACGGCCTGCATCGTCACATCCTCACCTATCCAGGCACAATTTCCGAACTGCGCTTCGAAGATCTCGACTTCGATTACCTGGCATCCGCCCGCCACTTCCACATGTCATCATTATTTTTGCAGCGTGAACTATTGCCGCATGTGTCCCGACTCTTTCGGCAGATGAAATCCGCAGGCCTGACTACCTCGCTCGACACCAACGACGATCCTAACGACCGTTGGGATGACACTCTACTCAACGAGATCTTGCCCCACGTAGATATTTTGTTACCGAATAAACGAGAGGCAATGAAGTTGGTTCGGGCAGACGACGTGGAAACCGCGCTTTCACGGCTTGCGGACAAAGTAAAAACTGTCGTGATTAAGATGGGCGCCGACGGCGCGGTTGCTATTCAGCGAGGGCAGCGATTCTCCGCACCCGCTGTGCCAGTAACAGTCGTCGATCCGATTGGGGCGGGCGATAGCTTCGATGCCGGATTCCTCCACCAATTCCTGCGCGGAGCCGATATTACGACCTGCCTGGCCTACGGAAACCTGTGCGGCGCGTTCTCCGCCACTGCTAGTGGCGGCACCGAAGCCTTCCGCGACGCAACTCTGCTACGAGAATTTCTCCTGCAGCACACTACCAGCAGTCAGGCATAATAGATCTTCGGCGATTGACTTTCTGCGATTGAAAAATTGGATGGCTCTTGGAACCGCAAACAGTCAGTTGTAACCCGCTGCTGGTTAGTGAGAAATCGGAAGGTTCCTGATCCCGATCGCTGAACAAGCGGCTAAGAATGGCCCAAGCACACTGAGACCCCACAGGATTCGCCGATCTTTTGGCAGCCAGCGTAGCAACGCAAAGAACACAAAAGGAAGCACGGGAATCGCAAAACGTATGAAGTTGCCGCGCGCCCAAGCCAAATAGTCGTAGCAAAAAATAGCCAGTAGATAGAATCCGCAGAATACGGCCTCACCCGGATTAGCTCGCCAGTACTCGCGTAGATCTCGGGAAAACATCGCCACCGCTCCTGCCAGCACTAGCGCAATCCATGAGAAGCTGAGGACAAGATTGGTCCACGGCGACGGGTATAACATGGTGCCGGCGATGATACCGTGAAAGGGCCAACCGAACAGGTGTCCATGAGGTCCGACTAACTTAGCGGCACCGTAATCGCGGGACGTATAGCTGTGAACGGTCAGCAATGGATCTCCGAAATAGTGCGCGAGCGGCCACACATACAACAGGCCGGTTGCTAGCCCCACGGTGAGAGCCCCGAAAAAATTGGCATACCGCTTCTGGCAGAGCAAAGCGACGCCTATGCCTACCAGTACGAAAAACATCAGCGGCCGAACTGTGGTTGCGAGGGACCCGAGCAAAGCAGCCAGCAGAACGTTTCCCCGGCGAAAGCTCCAAAAGGCGCCTATTCCGAGAGCAACTGCCAGAGGCTCGGACCCGCCCAGAAACGAGACTTGTAACCAGGCGAAGTTTGAGAATGCGAAATACCCCGCCACCCATGCACCGAACAAACGTGCTACCAGGAGGGTACTAACAACAGAAGCCGCGCTCGCCACAAGCCAGAGGCCGGAGCTTAAGGGGAGATGCAGGACCAGCGATATGCCCGCGATTGCATACGGGTAGCCCATAAAATGCTGAATGTCGATTCCGCGAAAATCCCAGTGACGAATGGCTGTCGCCACTTCCAGGTATGCACCATCGTCTCCGTAATTCAGCAAAAGACCATGCCAGGCGTGAAAGGCAATTAACGTGGCGCCGAAGAGCAAGCCTCCAATCGCCAGCAACAGGAGAAGCTCACCTACCGTTGGTTCCGTTTTCCACTTTGTAGTGCGCTGAGTTTCGAGTGTTGAGATCGTCACACAATGAGTCCCCAAAGTAGCGTATTACATCTTTCTAACTCACGTCGAACCGCGATTAAGCTATGAGTATTTATCGTAAGAATCTTTGAGATAAGCTTGCTAGGCGGGCCTTGGCTACAAGCATTCACGCTCGGCGACACTGTGCAACCGCATCGCTTGTTCAAAAATAGCTGAGTATTGTGAGGGTTGGGGTGGGAGACGGGAATTGAACCCGCAACCGTCGGAGCCACAGTCCGATGCTCTACCGGTTGAGCTACTCCCACCGCAGACAACGATTATAGCAATTGCGGCACGAGTCCGGCTTGTGCAAGCGAGCGAGAACTTCGATCTGGATTTGCGGGTAGCAAGTCAAGCAACTCTGCTGAACGGACGATGCGTCCGTCTCTCCACCCGCATCAAGCGTTTTGCAGGCTTGATATCATCGCTAGTCTCATCGATTCCCTCGGGAGCAGCCATGCGCAAGCTGATTTTCTCTCTCTTCTATTTGTTGTTCTCAACCGCCATCGTCTCCGCACAGCAGTACGATCTTGTCCTCGAAGGCGGACGCGTTATGGATCCCGAAACCGGGCTGGATGCCGTGCGCAATGTTGGCGTTCGCGACGGCAAGATTGCCCGCATCGCATCCGAAACGTTGAGCGGACGACGCATTGTTCACGCCGATGGGCTTGTAGTCGCTCCCGGCTTTATTGATCTCCATCAGCACGGCCAGGATGCGGCAAGCCAGCGCGTCAAAGCGCTTGACGGTGTAACCACGGCGCTGGAGATGGAAATCGGCGTGCCCGATGTTGCCCAGTTCCTGCAAGCCAAGGCCGGCCACTCGCTGATCAATTACGGCACTTCCGCGAGCCATGTGGCGGCGCGGGCGTTGGTGTTCGGGGCGCCGCTGCCGTCCGGTGAAATCCTGCCCAAGAGTGGGCCGGCGACCGACCGGTCCGCCACACCCGAACAAATCGAAGCCATACGGCAACGTCTCCGCGCCGAGCTTGATGCTGGTGGCTTGGCCGTTGGCATGGGCATCCAATACACACCCGGAGCCACTCGGCTGGAGGTAATCGACATGTTCCGTCTCGCCGCCGAGCGCGCACTGCCCGTCTACACGCACGTTCGCAGCGTGGGCCGCGTCGAGCCGGGCTCCTCCATTGAGTCGATCAGCGAAGTGATTGGAGCCGCCGCCATCACCGGCGCTTCGCTGCACATCGTACACATCAACAGCTCGTGTCTGCAGGATTCACTGGAATGTCTTTCCATGGTGGAAGGGGCGCGCGCGCGCGGACTGGATGTAACCACCGAGGCATATCCCTACATCCCCGGCATGACCGCCATAAACTCGGCGCTTTTCAACCCCGGCTGGCAGGAAAAGCTGGGCATCAGCTATCCGCAGCTCGTGCTTCCCGATACCGGCGAGCATCTCACCAAAGAACGTTTCGAAGAGCTGCACAATTCCAGCAAAACGAAATGGGTGCTGATTTACGCCAATACGCAAGAAGTGGTGGATAAAGTGATTCCGCATCCACTGGTGATGATCGCGAGCGATGGCGCCGAAGGTCATCCCCGCAACGCTGGAACCTATTCGCGCGTATTGGCCCAATACGTCCGCGAAAAAGGAACCATTACGCTTATGGATGCGCTGCGAAAGATGACTCTTATGCCGGCGCAGATGCTAGAACGCTCGACTCCTGCAGCGCGGCAAAAAGGCAGATTGCAGCAAGGCGTCGACGCCGACATCGTTGTGTTCGATCCCGCGACCATCAGCGATCGCTCTACTTTTCAGAAACCGATGGAGCCCAGCATAGGCGTGCATTATTTATTGGTAGGAGGAACCGTGGTGGTCGACGACGGCAAGGTTGTACTGGACGTATTCCCGGGCCGCGCGTTGCTGGGGCCGTCAAAGCGAGCAGGATCCAAGCCTAGCGATTAATGGAGTGCCGGACGCCCTCGCCCGGCCACGGCGCTACTTACCTCGGATATTTTCTGACGTAAAAACGGCCGCTGGGACGCTCCTGCCCCATCGCAAATCTCAATTAAGCTACGGGCCGTCCCACGCCCATGTACTGGAAGCCCATGGCGCGCAGACGCGATGAGTCGAGCAGATTCTTGGTATCAATAATGATCGGACGTTTCACCAGATGGCGAATCCTGGCGAAATCGAGCGTCCGGAACTCTGGCCATCCCGTCGCCACGATCAGGGCGTCGACGCCTTCTGCGACTCCGTAGGCGGATTCGCAGTACTTCACGGTGCCGTTAAGTTGTAACTGCGCGTCAGGCATTGCCACCGGATCGTAAGTCCGCACGCGCGCTCCTCCAGCGAGCAAGTTTTGCGCCAGTTGAACCGAGGCAGATCCCGCAACCGAGTTGGTGTTCGGCTTGAAAGCCAATCCCAGAATGCCGACGTCTTTATTTTGCACGCTATCGATCGCAGCGGATACCTTTTGCATAAGCCGGTTCACCAGGTCCAGATTCACCGCGCGCGCGGCATTCAGCACCTTTAGATCGACACGGTTCTCAAGCGCCAATCCTGTCAGCGAATCCATGTCGGTTTCTGCGAAAATCCCACCCATGCCCGCGCCCGGTTGCAGACAGCGCGGAGCGATCTTCTTGTCCAAACCTAAAGCGAGTGACAGGCTAACCGCATCGGCGTTGACGTGTTCGCACAGGCTCGCAATTTCATTGATGAACGAAATCTTCGTCGCTACAAATGCGGTGGTCGCTTCGCGCGCCAACTCCGCCGTTTCATAATTCGTGACCAGCACCGGAACTCCACGCATCACCAGCGGATGAAAAATTTGTTTCAGTGAAGAAACCGCTTCGCTCGAAGGCGTCCCAAGAATGATGCGGTCGGGCCAGTTGAAGTCTTCGACTGCGCATCCGTTGGTGAAAAACATCGGTTGACACACCAACAGGCTCTTCAGCCCTTTGGCTTTCAAGTTTTTCTCAATCTTTGTGGTCGAGCCGACTCGCACCGGCGTGACGATCGACAGCACCTGGAAACGGCCACCGGCTCCTGCTAAACGGAGGACCAATTCTTCAAGTCCCTCTGAAGAATCTTCGGCTAAGAAAATCACCTGTGCCTTGTGCGCCAATTCTTCCGGATTCGCCGAATACACCAAGCGTCCCGAACGCACATTGCGCCGAATTACTTCCTGAAGATTTTTTTCAAAAAAAGGGATATTACCCTTGGCGACTTCCATGATGCGGGTGCCGTCAGCGTGACAGCAGCAGACCGGTGTGCCGAAATCGGCGAGGCAGGCGGAGATGACTGTGGCAAGGTAGCCGGATCCATAAACCCCAATTTGCATATGCTCTCTTTCAATCGAAATCGCGATCGAAATCACAATTCGAAATCGCGATCAAACCCGCAGCCTGGGATCCGGCGCTTGGTCTGCAGCCCGTTGAATCTATGGTAATCCGCCCAAAAGACTTGGCAACGGGTGAAAAGGACATGTACCGGCGAGCCGCGAAATCAGCCGCTATTTGCGGGTTTTCAGGGGTTTGTTGCGGACGTTTATTATGGATTGCAAAATTCGCTGCCCGCAATGTCGAGAACATTGCGGATTTACCACCGGAACCTTTTCGCAGATTGGCTGCCCGAATTACAACTTTGACGACAATTGGCCGCGTCCCAATGGAACCGGCGCGACATCGTGCCAACAATTATCCGTCTCGCCGACGAACATCAACTCCTCCACCTCGACCTGCCGCTTACCTGAAAACTGTGCCCAGCGCTCACGCGCGATCACACACGCCGCGCGTGCCTCCTCATCGTGTTCTGTTTTCACAATCGTGAGATGCGGCGTATAAGGCCAATTCTCCTCGCAGTGCAGACCCCGTCCACAGAGCTGATCGTGTAATTCGCGCATGCGAGCGGCCGCCTGCCTAACTTCGATGAACACCGTGGGAGTTCGAGGCAAGAATGTTTGCACGTCTCCTAGTTCGACGCTGAACGGGATCGCATGACTGCAAGCCTCTTCCAGAAATTCCAATGCCGCCGCCTCACTTCCGACCAGTGCCCGCGGAGGAAGAATCGTGAGATGGGCCGCCAGATGAGCTGTCGTCGGGTGCAATTCCCGGCGCAGTTCTTCCACAAACTCGCCCACCGGATTGCGGATGTACGTCACCAACGCGTAGCGTGAATTGGCCATGACTTCCGAAGTAAGACTTCTGAAGCAAAATTATAGCCCGAGCACGGCATGCTGCGGGCATCCATGTCTTAGGAGTGTCACGAAGGTCACCCGCAATTCATCATCGACAATCGCATTTACGGCTGATACCCGTCGTTCCTCCACTGCTTGTAGAGACTCAACTGCTCAGCGCTCCAAAAGGGACCTCCTGGTGGCATTGACTTTTCTATCAAGGTCTTCTCGACCGCCTCTGCATTGCCGTAATTGTTCGAAGGATCCGACATGTATGTGTAGTCGCCGAGCAAAATGTCATGTTTGTTCATGTGTTCGATGTCAATCGGTCTAAACATCGGCAGGATGTCGCGCGCGAATGAGACTGGCATGTTTCCTTCCTCTCTTCAGCTATTTTCTCTTCGGCTATGTTTCTTTCGAATTAGGTTTGGTTCTTGTACGCGTAGATTAAATGCCGCACCACCGGTTCGCCGGCAAGATAACCGGAGATTCGCCCTTCCAGTTCACCATCGGCCTGTGTTTGCCGCTCGTGTTGACGCAGATGTTCTGCCCAGGAATTCACCAGGAATATTTCCAAATAGCGATTTGCAACTTCAGTATCACGAAAGATCCCCCACCGATAGGCGCCATCGCGACGTCGCATGCGACCGTATTCACTCATTGCTTCCACAAATTCTGCTTCCTTTTTCGAAATGACAGCGTATTCGATTGTAACGAGCACCGGTCCTTGCGCAAGATCAGCGCCAACTTCGCCGACGACGACGGGCATGCGCCAGTGGTTCCAAGGACTCAGATCGGCTGTCGAGTCGGGAAGCTTTGCAAAAAGCGCGACCACTATCGTCGCGATGGTTCCAATCCCGGCATAGATCATCGCGGTTCGAACCGATGCTCGTTGCGCGAAAGCACCCCAGACCACAGTTCCTAGAGAATAACTTCCCTGATAAACCAGAATGAAAATAGCGAGCACTCGAGCTCTTACCCAATCAGGGGCCAGGTTCTGAACCAGAGCGTTAATGAGAGAAATGAAGATGACCCAGGCTGCGCCGCCGATCAACATGACCGCAGCGAGTGTGCTCAAACTGTGTAAGCCACTGATCGCCACCATCACCAATCCCAATATCGCGACACCGGCCGATACGACGGTCTCCGTTGACCACATGGCACGCGCTGATTGCATCGCAAAAGCGCCAGCAATTGCGCCGAACCCGAAACATCCGAGCAACAGTCCATAACCGATTGCAGTCTTGTTCACGCTGTGAGCAAGCGCTGGCAGCAACGCAAAGAGCGCGCTGGAAAAGAACATGACTACGCCGGTTCGGAGCAATATCGTCAAGATCTCCGGCGAGTAGCGCACATAGCGAATGGCGGCGACCGTGGCGCCCGAAAATGACTCCGGAGGAGAATTCATTTTGCGAACTGGCCTTTTCCACCTGGCGACAACCAGAATGACGCCGAAAAACGATACGAAATTTGCTACAAATGCGGTGCCGACACCAGCAGCCGCTATGACGAAGCCCGCGAGTGCCGGACCAACCGCTCGCGCAAGATTGAATTCAATCCCGTTAAGCGCGGACGCGGCGGCAATGTCTTGCTTGGGCACTAACTCAGGGAGAATTGCACGCCACGTCGGAGTTTCGAACGCATCTCCAGCGGAGAGCGCAAACGTTAATACCAGCAATAGCCAGGGAGACATGAAACCACCGATGGTCGAGACGGCGAGAAGCAGCGCGACGCCCATCATCCACAACTCGGTGGCTAGAACTAATTTGCGGCGGTCAAAGATATCACCGGCCGACCCTGCAGGAAGAGCCAGCAGAAAATATGGCAGCGAAGCAGCAGTCTGGGTGAGCGCAATGTAAATCGGCCCGGCACCGAGTGACACCATCAACCATGCGGCTCCAACGTTCTGCATGAAGGTTCCGATATCGGAAACCACATCTGCGACCAACAGATTGCGGAAGGTCGATACACGGAGGGGTTGCCATAAACTCGATGAGTCCCTCGTGCTCAGGTTCTTTTCGGCGGTATCGGTCAACTGGGCCGTGCCTCCTTGGCGTCGTCTCGCAGGCGGAAGCATCAGACCCATCCGCTCCAACCGTCAGCGTTCGATTCCAATTCCGACGAGTATACGTAGATCGTCTCATCGATGTCTCTCAGCCTTCCACAGCATTCATATGAACCCAATATTATTTTTCGAGTATCTCAGCGGGCGAACGATCATCCAATGAGTACCATGAGTGTGAAGGTGACAAACGCCGCGAAGGTCGTTCCGATGACACCAAACCCAGCCAAAGCTTCAGAACTTCTCAAACAATATGGGAGCGCCTCGATTCCGTTTTCCGGCACCGATAGCGCACTCTATGGAAGGCATTTGATTTTTGATCGCGCCATCGATCCGAAAGTAGCCAGTGCGCGGGAGCGCTTTGAGGCATTCTCCCATTCCATCCGGGACATCCTCGCGCAGCACTGGGTGCAGACCAAGACCACTTACGAACAGCAGAATGCTAAGCGCATTTATTACCTTTCTCTCGAATTTCTCATCGGTCGCTCGTTGGCCAACAACGTCTCCAACCTCCTGCTCGATCCCCTTGCACGAGAAGTCGTACAAGACACAAATATCGACTGGCTCGAGTTGCTCGAGCAGGAGCCCGATGCGGGCTTGGGTAACGGTGGTTTGGGCCGCCTGGCAGCATGCTTCCTCGACTCAATGGCTACCATGCAACTCCCCGCCACTGGCTATGGACTCCGCTATGAATACGGCATGTTCAAGCAATCCATCGTAGACGGCTGGCAGAAGGAGAAGCCTGACAATTGGCTACGCGACGGCGATCCCTGGGAGATCGAACGCACCCACGAGAAAGTCGAGGTCAAGCTGCACAGTTCCTTTGTAATGCGAGGGGGCAATTTCAAAATCATCGCAGGTCGGCCATCGACTCTGATCGGCATTCCCTATGATCGCCCGGTTGTAGGCTATGGCGGGAAGACGATCAATACTCTTCGTCTTTGGGCGGCCGCGACATCTGATTACTTCGATTTTCAGGAATTTGGCACCGGCGACTTCGTCGGAGCGCTAAGCCAGAAACTCGAGGTGGAAACGCTGACTCGCGTCCTGTATCCAGACGATTCGACAACCGCGGGGCAAGGTCTACGCTTCTTGCAGGAATATTTTCTGGTGGCGTGCTCGATGGCCGACCTGATACGCCGTTTTCTGCGGCACAACACGGATTGGAGCAAGCTGCCGGAGAAGGCTGCCATTCAACTGAATGACACACACCCCTCCATGTCAGTCGCTGAACTCATGCGCATTTTACTGGACGATGCGCGCCTTGGATGGGATCAGGCGTGGGACCTGACCAAGAAAACACTTGGGTACACAAACCACACTTTGTTACCGGAGGCTCTCGAGAAGTGGCCCGTTGCGTGGTTTGAAGTGCTTCTTCCCCGGCATCTGGAAATCATTTACGAAATTAATCAACGGCTCCTTGACGAGGTTCGTCTGCGCTTTCCCGGCGACGAAGGCCGCGTCCAGCGCATCAGCCTTGTGGAAGAGGGCCAGGAGCGCAAGATTCGCATGGCCAATCTTGCGATTGTCGGATCGCACAGCACCAACGGAGTGGCCGAGGTCCACTCGAAGCTGCTCCGCACGGTGACCGTCAAAGATCTCGCGGATATGTTTCCCAACCGGTTCAACAATAAGACCAATGGCGTGACCCCGCGACGCTGGTTGCTGCAGGCAAATCCCGAAATGTCCAATGCCATCACGCAGACCATCGGAGATCGCTGGATTACCGACCTCAGCCAACTCAAGCAGCTCAAGGCACTAGCCAACGACGCCAGTGTTCGCGAAAACTTTCTCAAGTCGAAGCGCAATTCCAAAGTGCGCTTTGCCGATTGGCTCAAATCAACTTCGGGGCAGGTCGTGCACCCGGACACAATCTTCGATTGCCACATCAAGCGCATCCATGAATACAAACGGCAGCTGCTGAACGCGCTGCGTATTGTAATTGTCTATAACCGGCTGCGGCAGAATCCCAACCTCCAGATGCCGCCGCGCACGTTCTTCTTCGCCGGTAAAGCGGCGCCCGCCTATCATTTGGCGAAGGTCATCATAAAGTTCATTAACAATCTTGCGGGCACAATCGACGGTGACCCTATCGTTCGCGGACGCCTCAACGTCATCTTTCTTCCTGAATACAATGTAACGCTGGCGGAAAGGCTGATTCCAGCAAGCGACGTCTCCAATCAGATATCGACCGCCGGCTACGAAGCCAGCGGCACAAGCAATATGAAGTTCATGATGAATGGGGCCCTGACAGTCGGAACGCGCGACGGCGCGACCATTGAAATGGCGGAAGAGGCGGGCGAGGACAACATGTTTCTCTTCGGCCTCACCGTGGAGCAAGTTGAGAACAGCCGCAGCTGGTACAACCCATACTGGCATTACAACCATGAGCCGGAGACTCGTGCCGCTCTCGACCTCATTTTCTCTGACTACTTCAGCCGCAACGAACCCGGAATATTCGAACCATTGCGCGAAACGCTTCTGACCTCGGGCGATCACTACATGCATCTGGCAGACCTGACCTCTTACGTCCAAACTCAGGAGCGGGTCGGCGCGCTCTACGCCGACTCCGGCGCATGGGCGCATAAAGCGATTCTGAATGTAGCCAGCTCCGGTAAATTCTCGAGTGACCGCACGATCTCCCAATACACATCTGACATTTGGAAGGTGGAACCATGCCCAGTGCTCTAGAAAAACATTCCCTCACAGGTTCAGCTGGCGCACCAACGATTTCTCCTCTTGCCGGCAAGCCGGCCCCGAAGGACATGCTGATCGATGTCGCACTTCTGGAAAAGAAATACTTTGAACTTCCCGACGTGCACGATCCCAACCAGCTCGTCAGCTTCGGCACCAGCGGACACCGTGGCTCACCCCTGCACGGCACTTTCACCGAAGCGCACATTTTGGCGATTACGCAGGCCATCTGCGACTACCGGCGAGGTCAGCGAGTCGATGGTCCGCTCTACATGGGAAAAGATACCCATGCCGTATCAGGCCCGGCGCAGCGGACCGCCCTTGAAGTGCTGGCTGCCAACAATGTAGAGACCATCATCCAGGAAAAAGATGGGATCACTCCGACTCCTGTGATCTCGCGCGCCATTCTCGTTTACAATCTCGGCCGCACATCCCATCTCGCCGATGGCATCGTAATTACGCCATCGCACAATCCGCCCGAAGACGGAGGCTTCAAGTACAACCCCACCAACGGAGGCCCGGCCGACACCGACGTGACGCGCTGGGTTCAAGATCGCGCAAACGAGCTGTTGCGAACCGGTAATGTTGGGGTCAAGCGCATTCCATTTACCAGAGCGTTCCAGGCAGCGACGACTCACCAGGAAGACTTCATCCTGCCTTACGTTCGCGACCTCAAGAATATTGTCGACATTGATGCGATTCGCAGTGCCGGGCTCAAACTTGGCGTCGACCCGCTAGGGGGCGCATCACTGCCCTATTGGGAGCCAATCAATTCCACTTACGGGCTACACATCGACGTCACGAATCCGGTAATCGATCCGACCTTCTCGTTTATGACGGTTGATCATGACGGTAAAATTCGTATGGATTGTTCGAGCCCTTACGCCATGGCCAGGCTGGTCGGGTTAAAAGATAAATACCAAGTGGCCTTCGGTAACGACACTGACGCTGACAGGCACGGGATTGTAACTCCCACTGCGGGCTTGATGAATCCCAACCATTATCTCGCAGTGGCAATCCAATACCTGCTCACGCATCGACCTCAGTGGCGCAGTGATGTTGCTGTGGGAAAAACGCTGGTAAGTAGCAGCATGATCGACAGGGTGGTTAAGAAGTTCGGCCACAAGCTTCTCGAAGTGCCCGTGGGGTTCAAGTGGTTCGTGCCGGGATTGGTGGACGGTTCTTGCTGTTTCGGCGGGGAAGAAAGTGCTGGAGCAAGCTTTCTTCGCCTTGATGGCAAAGTTTGGACGACCGACAAAGACGGCCCGATCATGGACCTGCTCGCGGCGGAGATTACCGCGCGCACCGGCAAAGATCCCGGAGAGCACTATCGCGAACTGACTGCGGAATTCGGCACACCGTACTACACGCGCATTGATGCGCCCGCCACGCCCGAGCAAAAAGCAAAGTTGCAAGAACTCTCACCTGACGCGGTAAAGGAGTCGGATCTGGCCGGCGAGCGGATCACCGCGAAGCTGACGAAAGCTCCGGGCGACAACGCTCCCATTGGCGGTTTGAAAGTTGTGGCCGCCAGCGGTTGGTTTGCGGCCCGGCCCTCCGGCACTGAAGACATCTACAAGATCTATGCCGAGAGCTTCAAGAGCGAGACCCACCTGGCTGCAATTGTGAGCGAAGCCCAGGAGATGGTGAACAATGCGCTGGCTGTAGGAGCGCAGTAATGAATGGTGACGGCATTCGCACCAGTGTTCCGCCGTTTCCGTCTGAATATCGCGCTTCCGGATTGTTGCTGCATGTCACGTCTCTGCCCTCGCCCTATGGCATTGGCGATCTGGGATCGGCGGCATTCTCGTGGATCGATCGTCTCCACGACGCCGGCCAAAGCTGGTGGCAGTCTCTGCCTCTCGGCCCAACTGGTTACGGAAACTCACCCTATCAATCGCTATCATCATTCGCCGGTAATGCGCTGCTGGTCAGTCCCGATTCGCTAATTTCGGACAAGCTGCTACAGGCTAGCGATGTCCAGTCCAACTTTTCTGCGGATGCGGTCGACTATGACGCGGTAATCCAGTTCAAACGGCGGTTGCTTGAAAAAGCGTGGGCTAATTTCAAAGCGGAGGAACATCGCGACCACATAAAGGATGACCTATTGCCGGCCTACGAGCAGTTCCGCGCCGCGCAGGCAAGCTGGCTGGAAGACTATGCTCTATTCCGGGCGCTGAAGGCCAAATACGACGGCGCCTACTACCTCACATGGCCAGCCGAGTTGGTCCGGCGCGATCCTGCGGCGCTCGCCGAGGCACGGCGCGAGCAGGCGGACCGTATCGATCAGGTTCGCTTTGCACAATTCCTGATCTTTCGCCAAGCGGATCAACTTAAAGAACACGCACATGCCCACGGCATCGGCTTGATCGGCGACCTGCCCTTTTTTGTCTCCCCGGACTCCAGTGATGTCTGGGCTGACCCGGAATTCTTTTTGTTGGACGAGCAGCATCGGCCACGTTTTGTTGCCGGAGTTCCTCCCGACTATTTCAGCGCGCAGGGACAATTGTGGGGCAATCCTGTTTACAACTGGGACGCACTCCGTGCGACCGGCTATCGGTGGTGCATAGATCGTCTGCATGCCCTGCTGAACCACGTCGATGTAATCCGCCTTGATCACTTTCGCGGATTCGCCGCAGCGTGGTATGTTCCAGCCGGTGCATCGACGGCTCAATCCGGGCAATGGGTGCCGGGGCCAGGTGCCAGCTTCTTTCAAGCGGTACAGAAAGAGCTCGGTCATCTCCCCTTCATCGCGGAAGATTTGGGAGTGATTACACCGGACGTGCGCGCTCTACGCGATCAATTTCAAGTGCCGGGAACTCGGATCCTGCAGTTTGCCTTCGATGGGCACGCGGACAATCCATATCTTCCGCGCAACTTCGTCTCCAACACTGTCGTTTATACAGGGACTCACGACAATGCCACGACTCGCCAATGGTACGAAGAGCTACCTGACGATCAGCGGCGCAACCTGTGGAATTATCTACAGCGCCCGCCAGGCCGAAGTGATGAAGCGGCCGCGGAACTGATGCGCATGGCATGGTCGTCACCCGCGGCGCTCGCCATCGCTCCACTGCAGGATTTGCTCAACCTGGGGAGTGAGGCTCGCATGAATGTGCCGGGACGGGCAGATGGAAACTGGCGTTGGCGCGTCCGAGAAGACATGTTGTCCGCTCAGGCTTTCGAGTGGCTACGCCAATTGACGGAGCAGTCAAAACGCGCGCTCGGCTCCGCGATATCCGCACGCGTGCAACCGGCCCTGAACGAGCGATAGAATCCCGAACATGCTGATTCAAGCTGCCAAGAGCATTCTGCTGGTCGTGAGCGCACTCTTTCCGATTGTGGATCCCATCGGCGGAAGCCCGGTGTTCTTGTTGCTGACTAGAGATTACCCGACGGAGACGCGCAGAGTCCTAGCTCGCCGCATCATGATCAACAGTTTCATACTGCTGATCGCGTCCTACACCATCGGATCGCACGTGCTCTCATTCTTTGGGATTTCGATTCCGGTTGTGCAGGTCGGTGGTGGACTGATTGTGATTTCGACCGGCTGGGTGATGTTGAATCAAAAGGATGGCGGTGACCGAGACACCGTCAGCCGGCGAACCG
>Ga0209169_10000613_pt1 | contig 21726 bp, 21 predicted proteins | sample HubBroMetageWRM4_FD_188346 | JGI IMG/M metagenome (GOLD analysis project Ga0209169, IMG submission 188346) | Warmed soil microbial communities from the Hubbard Brook experimental Forest, New Hampshire - Hubbard Brook CCASE Soil Metagenome WRM 4... | ecosystem: Environmental > Terrestrial > Soil...
GAAGAAGTTCAATACGCCGTACGACAAGTTTGGATCACCCGACGAATACAGCATCGTCTGCACCACCTACCGGCTGACCGAACAGTATCACTACTGGACTAAAAATAATCCGATGAACGTCCAGCTGATTCCAGAACCGTTCGTGGAAATTCCGGTAGAGTTAGCCGACGAAAAGGGAATTCGCGGAACGGACTTGATCCATGTGATCAGCGCGCGAGGAACCTATACAGCCAAAGCCTTCGTCACTCGCCGGCTAAAACCGATGATGATCGACGGCAAGAAGGTCTATCAGATCGGATTGCCGATTCACCAGGGCTTCCGAGGTATCGGTGAGGATGAGGGAAGAAATGCGCGGACACCGGCAAATCTACTGACGCCCGCGGTCACCGATCCGAATGCTCACACTCCAGAGTCCAAAGGATTCTTAGTGAAAGTCGAGAAGGCGTAGGGACAAACATGAGCCAGGCCTCAACAGAGCTAATCCGAATCTCCGGTCACGCTGGGACCGTACCCGGCGCCGGATTGAACCGGGAGTTCACCGTCTGCAAACTGGTGGATACGACAACCTGTATTGGCTGCAAAGCGTGCGAAGTAGCCTGCCTGGAATGGAACGGTTACACCTTCACTGAAACTACTTTCGACAACACTTACCAGACAATGCCGGAGACGGCGTGGAATTACTGGAACCTGATCAAGTTCAACGAACATGAGCGCGCCGATGGCAGCATGATGCTGCTAATGCGCAAAGATCAGTGCATGCACTGCGCTGATCCGGGCTGCCTGGCGGCATGTCCGGCAGACGGGGCCATCGTGCAGTATGCCAATGGCATCGTTGATTTCCAAGAGGCGAACTGCATCGGTTGTGGATATTGCATGACCGGTTGCCCGTTTAATATTCCGAAATTTAGTCCGACGGCGCGCAAGGTCTTTAAGTGCACGCTGTGCAACGACCGCGTGTCGGTGGGACTCGAGCCGGCTTGCATTAAGGCATGCCCTACGGGCTGCCTCCATTTCGGTACGAAGCCGGAAATGAGGGAACTGGCGGAGACGCGAGCGGCACAGCTTCGTGAGGTGTCCGGATTTGCCGACGCAGGAGTGTACGATCCGCCCGGAGTGGGCGGAACGCATGTGATTTATGTTCTGCACGATGCCAAGAATCCCGAACTTTATGGCGGCTTGCCGAAAGATCCACAGATTCCTCTGTCTGTGCGGTTGTGGAAAGGACCGTTGAAGTGGATTGGGAATCTCGCAATGGCTGGTGGCATTATTGGGATGGCGATGCACTTCATGCGATTCGGACCGAAGAGAGAAGAACCGATTCCGCCAGGTGCCGATGCCAATCCGACTGGTGAGGAGCGGCGGATATGACGACCAATGCCGTTCCACGCCCCCATACCACCAGCCATGATGAAGAATTGATTCCGCGTTACTCGCTTGTCGAGCGTGTGAATCACTGGATCGGCGCACTCTCATACACGTATCTTCTGATGACCGGCCTCGCCTTCTGGTCGCCCTATATGTATTGGCTGGCCGCAGTCGTGGGAGGCGGGCCCACCGCGCGACTCTGGCATCCCTGGTTAGGATTGGTTTTTGCGGCATCACTGTTCTGGACTTTCAAAGAGTGGCACGGCGACATGGCAATCAACGATGCCGATCGCGCCTGGGGTAAGGCAATCCCGGATTACATTGAGAACAAAGACGACGAACTGCCTCCCGTAGGCCGCTTCAACTTCGGACAAAAGCTCTTCTTCTGGGGAATTTTCTACGGTGTGATTCTGCTTCTGCTCTCAGGAGTCGTTCTCTGGTACACGGAAACCATACCGTGGAGCCTTCGGTTCGTGCGCTACGCCGCAATTCTGATTCACGCGAGCGCAGCGCTGATCACGATTGGACTCTTCCTGATTCACGTGTACATGAGCGTGTTTCTCGAAGAGGGCAGCTTTGGGTCCATGGTCAGCGGCCACGTCACTCGCGCCTGGGCGTGGACGTTCCACCGCACATGGTACTACGACGTTATCGGCAAACCCCGGTCCGAGTCCTTCTTGCGGAAACAATGATCGCAACAACGACCGATGCGAAGTGGGATCGCCGTATCCATCGCGCCAACGAGCTCGTCTCGTCTTATCCATTCTCTGCGGAAGGGCTCCGTTACTACGCCCGTGTCGCAACATTTCAGAAAAGTCTCTATCGTGAATTCCAGAAAGCGCTCGCCGATTCGCCGAAGATCTCCTCTGATCGCCCGCTGCGCGATGAATTAGATCTCTTTCTCCTTCTACCAAAGTTTCCCGCATTCCTGTCGCTGATTCAGCAGATTGCGCCAGCGCCGCTTGCACAAGCATCGAGCGCCCTGGCGCAGAAGGGGCCAGCCGCGTGGCAACATGCGATCGAAGACTTTTGGCACGGGGAGCCGGAATTAACTGGAGACGTGGATGACACTGCGCAATCCGGGTCTTCCGATCGAGTGCTGGCGTGGATATTTCTTCAACCGTACGCTGAATATCTCGCAGATCACCGCGAAATCGTTGTTGTCGATGGAACTCCATCGACCTGCCCGCTGTGCGGCGGCAACCCTTCAGTCGGTGTATTACGGAGCGAAGGCGACGGTGGGAAAAAATCGCTGATCTGCATGCTCTGCGCTCACGAATGGGCTTTTCGAAGAATTTATTGTCCGGCATGCGGCGAAGAGAGAGAGCCGCAGATGGCATTCTATTCAGCGCCCGAGATCGCGCACGTCCGCGTGGATGTCTGCGACACATGCCACACCTACTTGAAGAGTATCGATCTGACAAAGACGGGGCTAGCGGTTGCCGTTGTAGATGAGCTGGCAACAATCCCTTTAGATCTATGGGCTCACGAACATGGGTACAAGAAACTACAAATCAACCTGTTGGGAACCTGACGGTTTCCAATCCATTCGGAACGAGAAGTGACAGCTAACGGCTGGCGGGTATAAAGGAACATTACATAGAGCGTGGCTGGAACACTGGCGCGAGAGCCCCATCAAAACGCCATTCTCTCCAGTTGTTCCTGACACAAATTATCGGCCAGTCAATTCGTTCGCAGTCGGGGAGGAAGAATGCCAATGAGAGAAAACCGACGGACAGAGCATCACCGGCAGTTTATTGTGTGAATTTAATAGTTATCTACAATAATCTGATAATAAGCGAGTTATGGTGGAGGCGGCGGGAGTCGAACCCGCGTCCGAAAATGTTACTGGTCAAGAGACTACATGCTTATTCACGTTCATGCCCTGGGCATTACCCCAGGACGTTCGCGGCCCACGCTCAGAACGGACAAGAAACGCTTGCCGCTAGCCTGTGATCTTAGCCTCCCGGCCCAGACGTAGCCGAGAGGAGCAGCCCCCTGTGTGACGCTCGCTCACCGCCCAAGGGCGAAGCGGTGGAGAGCGGCTGCCTAACTAATTAGGCTGCGTATGCCATCTGTTGATTGGCAATTATCATTTTGCACGCGATTACAGGTGTATGCACCCTGGCATGCCTCTTGGCCGCAAGCATCTCCGTCGAAGCCGTGACGCCCCCACTGGTGGGTTTGGCCTTCAAAGAACTACGTCTATTCTGCGCAGGAAGCGACAGGAAGTCAAATGTGTATGGAACGGCTCGAGGTTAGCCGTCCCGACCGTGAACGCTCGGTTGTCGGATGCATAATCTTGCTGTAGCACGGGGGTTTCCTTGCTCAGTTCCTAAGCGTTCCAATTAGTCAATGGTGATCGTAGCCGAGACGGACTTAGTGTCATCGTTCACTGAGGTTGCGGTTACGGTTACGGTATTACCGACTGGAACCATGGGAGGAGCCTGGTAGGTGGTCGGAATATTGCTGGCGACGGGGTTCGGAGCAAATGTGCCGCAGTGTCCGGCTGGCGCACATGTAAAAGTCACACTGGGATTTTCCGGGCCGTTGGTAACGATAGCCGCTATCCCAGAAGTGGCGCTGGTAGCGAGCGCGGTGGGAGGTGGGAATTCCGTACTGAATGTAACGACAATCGCCGCAGGCTGGTACTTGGGATCACCGCAGGCGGTCAGTGCGACGATCATGGCCGCGGCAATCAAAAGACGAGTTGATCGGCCAGAAACCATTGGACGGTTCGATGCGAGCGGTAACAGCGGAGTTTACCACGGAGAATTCGCTCGCAACTGCGACTCCTACCGGAAGGCCCAGAGGCCAAGCTATTAGCATATTGAGATATTGAGCAGGTTTGGCGATAAACTCGCGCTCGTCGGGAGTCTTCCTGAAAAAGACTCCAGCTGAACTGAGACACCGGAGAATTTTTGTAAAAAGGCCGGTAATGCACAGTTGCGCACAGCTTTCTATCACGTCCCTCATGCCTTTGCACTTGTCACTAAATTGTCAAATTCATGTCACTTTCTATCCTGAAATGTGCCATTAACCTGATATCAGGCTAGAGTTTAGGGGTATGATTCATGCCAATCGGCGTTGGGGGCATTTGTGAATAGAAACATTTCTTCAGCTGTAGCGGCTGCGACGACGACTGCGGAAGCAGTTCCGGGCGTTTCCGAGCGGATTCTGGTGATCGAGGACGATCGTGCGGTCCAAAAAGCTCTCAAGCGTTTGTTTGAAGCCGAAGGTTTCATGGTGGATATCGCTGGGAACGGAGCGACGGGCTTGGAGATGTTTCGAGCGGCGGCACCTTCCGTCTTGGTGCTGGATTTGAGTTTGCCTGGCACGCCGGGGCAGGATGTCTGCCGGGAAATCAGTCAGGCATCGCCGTCATTGCCGATCGTTATTCTAAGCGCAAAGACCGAAGTGATGGATAAGGTGCTCCTCCTGGAGTTGGGCGCGCATGACTACGTGACCAAACCCTTTAGTCCGCGGGAACTTCTTGCGCGAGTGCGCACCGCTATGCGGCGTTCGACGCGAGCTCCGCTAACCGAGACTTTTGCTTTTGGCGACGTAAAAGTTGATTTCACGAAAATGGAATTGTGGCGGGAAGGTGCCCTAGTTCAGCTGACCTCGCAAGAGTTCAAAGTGTTGAAATTCATGATCCAGAATGCGGAGAGAGTGTTGTCACGCGAGGAACTGTTGAACCACGTTTGGGGGTACCGTAATTATCCGAGCACGCGAACAGTCGATAACCACATCCTGAGGCTACGGCAAAAGGTAGAGAAAGACCCAGCGAATCCTTTGCATTTCCGCACCGTACACAGCTCGGGTTACAAGTTTGTACCGTAAACAGGTCAACAAAACGGAATCAATAGAGTGATCGAGGGCTTATCCATGGGTGGAATTCGGTTGCGGACCAAGTTCCTGCTTTCCATGGTGGCAGTATCAGCGGCATTGACTTTCACCACACTTCTTGTGGTCCGGCGTACCGTGCAGCGAGAGGTGCGGTTAGGCATCCAGCGCGATCTGCAGAATTCCGTCTCCGCATTCCACAATTTTCAAAGGCAGCGGGAGATTACCCTCGAGCGTTCGGCAGCGTTACTGGCTGACCTCCCGAACGTGCGGGCATTGATGACCACGCATGATCCGGCAACCATCCAGGATGCGTCGCGGGATCTATGGCAACTGGCGGGCAGCGACTTGTTGCTGCTGGCCGATTCTTCCGGAAAGGTGATGGCTCTGCAGGCCACGCCGCAGGAGATTACGGTTCGTCAGGGGCAGGATTTTTTCCCTACCGTTGTGTCGAGTAGAGAAACCCGACACTGGTGGTACGTCGACGGACACCTCTACGAAGTTTTTCTCCAGGATATTTATTTTGGTCCGGCAAGCAGGCAACAGGTTCTGGGATACCTGCTCCTGGGCGAGGAAATCGACGACGGCTTTGCTCGGAGTCTGAGTCGTATGGCTGCGAGCGAAGTGGCGTTTCGTTATGGAGACGCGATTGCGCGCAGCACGCTGAAACCCGCCCAGGAGTCTGAATTACTGCGAATTCCGCCCAGGACCGTTGCTGGAGGACTGCCTCAAGGCGATCAAATCCCACTTGGCGAAGAACAATTCTTGGCAACGTCGGTGGATCTGTCCACACCCGGTGGAACAACGCTCAATCTCTGGGTATTGAAGTCGCTTGATCAGGCAACTGCATTCCTAAGGAGCCTGAATGAGTTACTGCTGGCGCTGGGACTGACAGCCGTGCTGGCGGGCAGCCTGCTGGTTTTTTTAATTTCGCACACATTTACACGTCCGCTGGAAAATCTCGTGGCGGGAGTACGTGCCCTGGAGCACGGAGATTATGCGTATCCCCTGCCTGTGTGGGGCGGTGATGAGGTCGCCGAGGTAACCGGAACCTTCGACCGGATGAGAACGAATCTACAGAAAACACAGAGAGAGTTATTGGACGCGGAACGACTTGCAACCATTGGACGGATGGCGAGCTCAATCTCGCACGATCTTAGGCATTCGTTGGCAGCGGTCATGGCGAACGCAGAATTTCTTTGTGAGAGCAACCTGACGCCCGGACAGCGCGAAGATCTTTACGCGGAGATACGGATTGCCGTCAATCAGATGACGGACTTGATCGAATCGCTGCTCGAATTTTCGCGCACCCGAGAATCGTTGCGGCCGTCGTATGGCGACGTTCGTTCAGCCGTCGATCGAGCCGTACAAGGAGTGAAGGCGCATCCGGAATTTCAGCGCATTCGTATTCGTATCACCGGGGATGGATCAACCGAGGGCTGGTTCGATTTCAAAAAGCTGGAGCGTGCTTTGCTGAACTTGCTGCTGAATGCATGTGAAGTGGTACCGGCGGAATCCGGGAAGATCGACATCGGCTTAAGGCGCAAAGGCGAGAGTCTGGAAATCCGAATAGAGGATAACGGTCCGGGAATCGCAGACGCGGTGCGTGACCGGCTGTTCGAACCTTTCGTTAGCTATGGCAAGGAAAATGGGACCGGGATGGGATTGACGGTGGTCCAAAAAATTCTCCAAGACCACGGAGGAGACGTTGTCGTCGAGCAAACGTCGGCTTCTGGAACAACATTTCGCATCAATATCCCGCTGAATCCCCTAACGGAGAATGCTCTAGCGACCCGGCATGTCATGTAGAACGCCATAAATCTGAATAGGCACTCCTGGAAGTCAGCATCGAGAATTTAGATCCCAGAGCTTAGATCCGAGAGTTTATATCTGAAAGACAGACTCAAAAGTACAGATGACGAACGTGAACTCTAATCGGAGAGTGGCAGGAGGCGACATGATCGTAAACATAAGAAAGATGACTCGCGGGTCTGAATTGTTATCCAGTGTAATGCTGGCGGGAGTCATGGCATGCACCGCTTCCGGCCTCGCACAGGAAGCTGCGAATCGGACAGAGCCACCTTCTCTGTCGTCCGGTACCGAGTCGTTGAATGACTCTGTGCGCGAATTGAGTGAGCAAGTGCGCGAGCTGCAGGAAGCAGTCGCCGACATGCGATCCGATTGGCAGCGCGCTCACGCCGAAACGGTGGAGCTCCGCCGGGAGCTTGATGAAATTCGCAGAGGAGAAGTCCGTACCGGGGCAATGCAGAACGCGGTGCTCAGACCCGCTATGGTGAAGCCGGCCACCACCAATTCGATGCCAGAGGCAAACGGCGGGCGGAATGCCATCCAAAACGGCACACCGCAAGATGAGAAACAAGAACAAGAAAATCAAAAGAAGATCGAACACGCGGCTAGCCTTGACGAGGAATACCAATTGCTGAGTGGAAAGGTAGACGATCAGTATCAGACAAAAGTGGAGAGCGCGTCGAAGTACCGATTGCGGGTGTCTGGCATCGTCTTGATGAACCTCGTCAGCAATCAAGGTGTAGTAGATAGCGTTGATCTTCCCACGCTCGCATATGCCAGGCCGGCAGGCGACTCTGGCGGGAGTTTTGGGGCGACACTGCGACAGTCGGAGATCGGTTTTGAGACGTTTGGTCCGACCGTGGCGGGTGCAAAGACGAAAGCTGACCTGCAACTCGATCTGGCTGGCGGATTCCCGGCGGTTCCCAACGGTATCAATTCCGGGTTGGTTCGGCTCAAGACCGCGACGATGCGCATGGACTGGACAAATACCTCGGTCGTGGTCGGCCAGGACGGGATTTTCTTTTCGCCGAACTCGCCAACATCGTTTGCTTCGCTGGCGATCCCGGCACTCACCTACGCCGGAAACTTGTGGAGTTGGGTACCACAGATACGCATAGAACACCGAGTGGTGCTGGGAGAAGATTCTAGCCTCTTATTTCAGGGAGGGATTCTGGATCCTCTAACCGGCGAAACGCCCGGAACAACGCCGGGTTCGGCTTACTACCGGCAGCCAGGACCGGGGGAATCATCGCGTCAACCAGCGTATGGCACAAGAATCGCATGGAAGCGAAATACTTTCGGACAACCGTTGCAGGTGGGAGCAGGCGGATACTACAGCCGGCAGGATTATGGCTTCAACAGGAACGTCGATGGCTGGGCTGGAATGGCCGATATCGAACTGCCGCTCAATCGCCAGTTTACTTTGAGCGGCAAGTTTTATCGCGGAAGAGCATTGGGCGGCTTATACGGTGGAATCGGGCGCAGCGTGTTGTTCAGCGGCAATCCGATATTGCCCAATACGGAAGTACAAGCCTTGGACTCGATCGGAGGTTGGGCGCAGTTAAAATATCGGCCCGCAAACAAATGGGAATTCAATGCGGCCATTGGGATGGATAATCCATATGCTAGTGATTTGAAATATTTTCCCTATGCGGAGGCATACGGGAATGCAACCCTGGCGAGAAATCAGGGAAGCCTTGTGAACATGATCTACCGTCCCCGGTCGGACCTTTTGTTTTCCGCGGAATACAGGCACCTGACGACATATTCGCTTACCGATGGCAGGAACGACGCGGGACAACTAAATTTGATGATGGGAGTCCTTTTCTAGAGTGGTGGACGAAAGCGACAACGATAGGCAATAAGGTAAGAAGCGTTAAGATAAACCATCGACGATGAGCCATAGAAGAACCCTGATGTGGATCGCGATGTTGTGCGTCGGCGCCGACGGATTGCGCGCGCAGGTAACCACACCGGTAAATTCGCAAATAATGACAATGGCGGTGCGCGGCCGCGTCCAGGTGATTAGTGCAGCAAGTGCGAGCAAGAAACGGCAACAGGCAATCCCGGCTACAGTAGTGTGGTTGACGCCAGTCTCGCCAGAGGGAGAAGACGCGACGTCGACGATGCCAAATTCGTCCCCAAGCCCACCGGCAAACCTGCGACTGGTGCAGAAGGACAAGAGTTTTCAGCCTCACATCCTGGTGGTTCCAGCCGGGTCGATGGTGGAGTTTCCTAACCACGATCCTTTCTTCCACAACGTTTTTTCACTTTTCGAAGGGAAGCGCTTTGATCTTGGTCTATACGAAGCAGGTACTTCGCGGATGGTGCGATTCGACCGGCCGGGAATCAGTTATATTTTCTGCAATATTCATCCCGAGATGAGCGCGGTTGTGATTGCGCTGACGACGCCACTGTATGCCATTTCCACCGCAGACGGACAACTCACCATGGCTGCGGTACCCTACGGGCGTTACATGTTGCACGTCTGGAGCGAAGGGATGGGAGCAGAAAACACGCAGCCCCTGACTCGAGAAATCAGGATTACAGAGAATACTTCATCGCTCGGAGTGATTCGAGTTCCGGAAATCAATGGGCAGCACATTGCGCACAAGAACAAATACGGCCGTGATTACGACGATCCCACGCCGAACAACTCTATCTATAATCAGCAACACTAGAATCGGCAACAATGTAGAGTTACTTATAGCGACGTTATGAAAATTGACAGGCTGCTCAACCGCTACCGGATCGAACACGGCAAACACTTTCGCCTCAAAGATCACGATCCCGCGGACACGCACGGACTCAAATCAGAATTAAAGCCGCAGGCCAAGGAACTCTTGGCAGATGGCGTCGAACAATTGAGCCAGTTGCAGGCCGTTCTTGCTGCGCAAGACCGTTGGGGTCTGCTGCTGATTTTCCAGGCCATGGATGCAGCGGGAAAAGACGGAACGATCAAGCACGTCATGTCCGGCGTGAATCCGCAGGGAGTTGATGTGTGGCCGTTTAAGCAGCCCTCGGCAGAGGAATTGGATCACGACTATCTTTGGCGCACGACCAAGTGCTTACCGGAGAGAGGCAGCATCGGCATTTTCAATCGTTCGTACTACGAGGAAGTTCTAGTGGTGCGTGTCCACCCCGAGGTTCTGGAGGACGAAAAACTCCCGAAACCCCTGGTCACAAAGGAGATCTGGCGGCAACGCTTTGAAGACATCAATTGTTTTGAGCGTTACCTTACGCGAAATGGCATTGGGGTGCTCAAATTCTTCCTTCATCTCTCCAAGAAAGAGCAGAAACGCCGCTTCCTTGAACGCCTGGATACCCCTGATAAAAATTGGAAGTTTTCCGCAGCCGACGTAAAAGAACGCCAGTTCTGGGACGCATATCAGGACGCATATGAGGACATGATTCGACACACCTCGAGTGACCATGCGCCCTGGTACGTCGTGCCTGCAGACAACAAATGGTTTACCCGGCTGGTAGTTGCACAAGCCGTCGTGGATGCATTGAAGGGCATGAGTCTGAAGTATCCGAAAGTGAGCGGATCCGAGAAGACCGCGCTGGCAGAGGCACGAAAACAACTGGAGAACGAGTGAAGCGCGAGGATTGTGTTAATGGCGAGTCGCCATCACTTCAATACCACGGGCAGTACCTGGTCATAGGGTTGGATCGTCACCGTCAGGGCTTTTCGCTGATCAAAAGTTTCCTTTGTGACCTTGAAACTGACGATGATCGTCCCCTTCTGTTCTGCTCCAGCTAGCAGCTTGGTTTCCGGCGGAAGCGGCGGCTCGGAACTCTCTTTCAAAACAGGAAACGCCTGAAAATAGCGATCGAAATCCACCGCGGATGCGGCCTCGTCGTCGAAAATCTTGTCATCCGCCGTAGTGAGCCGCGCTTTTAGAGTCTTAATCCACAACGGCTTCTTGCCCGTATTACGCAGTGTCAAAGTGACAGCGGCGAGGATCGTGTCCTGACCGGGCACCTCGGTCGCAGCCACAAAATCAATCGAACCCGTGCCCTGAGGCTTCGGTCGTTCGTTAAAAGCGAATATCCCCACCACGACGGCGACTGCAGCAATGCAGATCAGAACGATCCGAGCCGGCGGAAGATTGCGTTTGGCGGTTCCGAACTCCTCGCCGATGTGAAAATCGGTGATCGGATTGGGCGGTAGTGCAGGCTGCGACGGCAGGGGCACTCCTTGATCGGACCTTGGGTCGGACTTTTGGTCAGGCATAGACTGATTGTAGATGACTTACCAATCCCGCCACATTTCAGCGATGCGGATACAGCGGTAAGTACGCGACCGGACAGACCCTCCCCTCCGTGCAGTGCCGTGACTTTGGTTACCTTGCCTGGTGTGACGGATGCTGCGACGATACCGAAGATTTCCTTATGGAGGTACTCGGCGGTGAATCGTAAAACTCTCTTTGCCGCGTTAGCTTGCGCGCTGCTGGTGTTCAGCATGCTGGGCTGCGGAACGACCAACGACCTTAAGTCCATTCAGCTTTCGCCCTCAAACACATCCGAGTCCGCGCCCGGCACCCTCGACCTGCAAGGCGAAGGCGGGACGCTTCAGGTCTATGCGTGGGGGAATTACAGCAATGGATCGGCCAAGCTTCTTGGGGGTGGTGGGATTACTTACCAGATAGCAATTACCCCGGGTAGCGTTGACCAATTCAACGATCCGCTCCCCGCTCCACCACAGACTGTTCTGTTGAGTCCGTCTGGACTTCTCACAGCTGTGACGCCCTTTATTTGCACATGGCAAAATGGCGCGACGCCCCCAGCGACCGCCCCAGCCTGGGGATTGAGCGGCTCCTATTCGGTCACTGCTACCTATGGGTCATTCGTTTCTCCGCCGGTATATGTTGCGGTTGCCTCTCAGGCGGGGGTATACAGTACCACCAATCCCACTTCAGAATGTGGCCCGGCACCTACGACTTAAGTATCCAATAACTGATTTGGTTGATCCGCAGGGGACGGCAGTCTGACAGCCGTCCTCGCCTCTTTTTTGGGGCTGCTCATCTCCAGTCGGAACAGAACCTCTGCACCCTCCTGTTTGAGCGCCCCGCCCGTACCCTTTATAATCCAAGGTTTGCCGTGAGCCAATTCTCCTATGCTCGTGATTCCCATAATTGAAGTCGTGCCCGGATGAAGGTTCGTGCCGGTATCGAAGTCTCAAGCCAGTCTGACATCGGTTGCGTGCGCAAAAATAACGAGGATTCCTTCGGTTACTGGGAGCCGGAGGATGACCAACAGTTTTTGCGCAAGGGACGACTCGCGGTCGTAGCGGACGGCATGGGTGGCTACGAGGGCGGTCAGGAAGCCAGTCGGCTGGCGGTCGAGACCCTGATGGCGGTCTATCGCGACTTTGGCGATGCTGATCCACAGCAGGCGTTGATTGAGGCTTTGCAGGCAGCCCACGATCAGATCCGGCAGTACAGCTTTGCGCATCCCGGATTGCGCGGTATGGGAACCACTTGCACCGCGGTTGCGATAGTTAGGGGGACACAAAAGGACGCGCAATATGACGCGCTCTATTACGTGCACGTTGGCGACACGCGGCTCTACCTGATCCGCGACGGTCACATTACGCGAGTAACGCGCGACCATTCCTATGTCGGACGGCTGGTGGAGTCAGGAATGATCAGCCCCGAGGAAGCCGAGACGCATCCGCAACGCAACATTTTAACCGCGGCTTTAGGGACGAACCCAGATCTCATCATGGACTCACCTGCACAGCCAGAACCGTTGCGACCAGAAGATGTGCTGCTGATCTGCAGCGACGGTTTGTGGGGACAAGTACGCGATCCCGAAATTCTTGACGCGGTAGACAATAAAAATGTGGAACAAGCGGGCCGCGAGCTGATTGAACTGGCTAGGGAACGCGGTGGGCCTGATAACATCACCGTTGAGATTTTGCGCTTGCGCTGACTCATTCTGACCCGGCGGGCAGCTTTCGATAAAGACAGTCCTACCTTCTTGAAAGTGCAAAGTATTACCTATCGAGCCTTTCCTTGAAGTCCTCTTCCCACAGATAACTTGCTGAAATAACAGGGCCAACTCAAGCAAACAAATTTAGTTGTTTTGGCTGTACGCTTGCATTTTCTATAATGCCTATCTTTAATATAGGGATAGGTAACGGTGAGGTGATATGAAAGTTTCCCAAAAGGGACTGTACGCGCTGCAGGCGATGATGGTGTTGACCAGACGTTACACGCAGGGTGCGATCCGGATTCGCGACATTGCCTACGAAGAAAATCTCCCCGAAAAATTTCTAGAGCTAATTCTTCTGGAACTGAAAAATGCGCGCATTGTGGAAAGCGTGCGCGGCGCGAAGGGTGGATATCGGTTGCGCCGCCCACCCTCGGATATCCGGTTGAGCGAAATCATCCGTTTGATTGACGGGCCGCTCGCTCCATTTGGCGATGCCGATCAATTGCGAGTTCTGATTGATCGCGATGCCGATCACAGCGCTCTATACAGAGTGTTTTTGGATGTACGGGATGCGGCCGCCAAGATTTTGGAAAATACAACGCTGGCCGACTTAATCAGCCGTGAGCCTGCCGGCTCCCATTTCCATACCAGCGAGAGGAAGATTAGGGAGAAGAAGCCCAGCAGCAGGGGCAGAAAGACTGTCAGCAAAAAAAGGGTCGAGCCCACAGTAGTGACAATATCGGCGGAAAGTGCGGTCCACTAAGCCGACGTTTCCTCGTGCGAGAAATCGTCTCGACTAGGAACTGGGCCACGGGCATCTGGGATGAGTAGGCCAACGACAAGCGCGCAAGACTTCAGTAGGTGCATCGTCTGTCGTAAGATTCACTGTGCTCATCTTCTGGATTCTTTTTAACTTGTTTGTGGCGGCAATGCTGGCGCTCGACCTTGGCGTCTTAAATCGCCGCCCCCACCGCGTAGGATTTCGTGAAGCGCTTGCTTGGTCTGGAGTCTGGGTTGCGCTCGCGGCGCTGTTCGCGGTGCTGGAGTTTTTCTGGCACGGGCGAGATCAAGCGCTTCAGTTCGTGACAGCCTACACAATTGAACTTTCGCTTAGCCTGGACAACCTCTTTGTGTTCCTGGTCACTTTCCATTATTTCAAGGTGCCAGAACAGCATCAGCATAAAGTGCTGTTCTGGGGAATTCTCGGCGCGCTGCTAATGCGGGGCGTCTTCATTCTGGCTGGCGTGGGTCTGATCCAACGCTTCAGTTGGATCACCTATATCTTTGGCGCCTTGCTTATCTACTCCGGATTCAGGCTTCTGCGGCAGGGCAAGACGAAAATCGATCCCGAGAAGAATCCCGTCCTGATTTTATTCCGCCGGATTCTGCCGGTCACACAGGAATATGTTGGTGGCCGGTTCTTCACGCGTAGGAATGGACTCTACGCCACCCCGCTATTTGTCGTGCTTCTGGTCATCGAGACCAGCGATGTCCTTTTTGCGGTGGATTCGATACCCGCGGTGCTTTCTATCACGCTGAATGCCTTTATTGTTTATACGTCGACTGTTTTCGCCATTCTTGGCTTGCGTTCAATGTACTTTGCCCTCGCAGGAATCATGAACATGTTTCACTATCTCCATTACGGACTGTCCCTAGTGTTAGTTTTTATCGGGCTCAAGATGATGGGAGATCACTACGTTCACGTTCCAATCGAGTGGGCGTTGGCGATTGTTCTTTTTGTCTTAGGCACCTCAATTATCGCTTCGCTAATGAATCCGCAAAAGGAACCGGTCGAATAGCTGCGGCTGCCTTTATCTGCGGAAAATGCGGAGCACACATACGCTATGATGAATATTCATGATCAGCATTCCAGTGGTCACGCCGTCGCGTTCTTATGAAGTCCTCATCGGCAGAGGACTACTCGTGCGTGCCGGAGAAACACTCAGCAAGCTTCTTGAAACCCGCCGCGCGTTTATAGTTACCGTTCCGCCCGTGCGTCAACGGTGGGCAAAGGTCTTGCAGAAATCTCTGTCGACCTCGGGTATCGAAACCAGCCTCTTGGAGATGCCCAACGGCGAGCGCTCGAAACGTCTTACGACACTGGAGAAGCTGGCCGAGAAACTTGTAAAACTGGGTGCGGATCGCGGCGTCACGTTGATTGCACTCGGTGGTGGAGTAGTAGGCGATGTTACTGGCTTTCTTGCGTCGGTCTATATGCGAGGCGTCGATGTCATCCAGATACCGACAACTGTGTTGGCGCAAGTGGACGCGGCGATCGGTGGGAAAACGGCCGTCAATCTTGTATCGGGCAAAAACCTGCTCGGAACTTTTCATCAACCGCGTGCAGTGCTGATCGACCCTCAAGTTCTGGATACGCTTCCTTCCCGCGAATATCGCGCTGGTCTCTACGAGTCGTTGAAGTGCGGAATCATTGGAGATCCCGGATTATTCAAACTGTTCGAAGATCGACGTCGCGAGATTCTGGATCGCGATCCCGTGGTCGTTGAAAAAGTAATTGCCGATTCAGTCCGCTTGAAAGCTTCGGTAGTGAGTGCCGACGAACGCGAAGGCGGCTTGCGGCAAGTGCTCAACTTTGGACACACGATTGGTCACGCGCTTGAAGCTGAAACTGGCTATACGCAGTTGCTCCACGGAGAGGCTGTGGCTTGGGGCATGATCGCGGCTACCCACATCGCGCTTTCGACGGGCAAGTTGGATAGCGTAACGGCTGGACGCGTTACCAACGCTGTTCTTGGTTTTGGCCGCCTTCCAAGCATGGAGTTGAAGACCGCGAATATCCTGAAGCGTTTGCATTCCGACAAAAAAACACGGCGGGGAGTAGTGCACTTTGTTCTGCCGCGGGAGATTGGCAAAGTTGAGATCACAAGCGATGTGCCGGAAGCGATCGTACGCGTGGCCGTCGACGAGATTCGGAAACTGGCGCGGAATTAGTGCCGTATAGTGATGGAGCGGCGAGCGCTTCGCCCGTCGACCAGTAACAGTTATATGAATCAGGAAGTCAATCAGCGGGTAATCGGCGCGGCTCCTGCCGGTGCGCGAGATCGCGACTCAGCAGCAGCGGCCGTTCGCGAGATGTTCACCTCGATCGCTCCCCGCTATGACCTGCTCAATCATGTTCTTTCCTTCAACATTGACCGTTTGTGGTGGTGGCGCACGGCGCGCCGGTTCGACGCTATTCTCAAGCGTCCCAACGCTTGCGTGCTCGATCTCTGCTGCGGCACAGGGGATATGACCTTTGCATTGCGACGACGCAGCGATTCAGGCACCGCGCAAATTCTTGGCGCTGATTTTTCTCATGCCATGCTGCAGCGCGCATCCGCGAAAGGGAAGACTGCAGCTCCGCGCTCTCCGCGATGGATCGAAGCCGATGCATTGCAACTGCCTTTTCCCGATGCCCATTTCAATCTGGTAACGTCGGCCTTTGGCTTTCGAAATCTGGCTGATTACGATGCGGGATTGCGCGAGATCGCGCGTGTACTCGCGCCCGGCGGCGAATGCGGCATTCTCGATTTCGGAGAACCCGGCGGCTTGCTCGGACACGTCTATCGCATGTACTTCAAGAATGTTCTTCCAGCAATTGGCACCGTGGTCTCCGGTGTGCGCGGTCCGTACGCATATTTGCCGGCGTCCGTCGAACGCTTTCCATCGCCCGATGAAATGCTCAACCGCATGCATCAGGCCGGATTTCGCGAGGTCTCCTGGACTCCGTACACATTTGGCATCGCGGGGCTGTACCGAGGCGTGCGGAGCGTTTAGCCCCGAGGTTGCAGACGAATTCTATGCTTGAGACCGTTCTGAAACGTTTTGAAGAACCCGACGAGATACGAACCTTCGAAAAAGGAAAATTCGAACTCGTCCGCATCGGCGGCATGACCATCGGCCGCGCCACCTACGAGCCCGGATGGAAATGGTCCGTTCACGTCGGGCCAAGCGTCGGCGCTTCGCGCTGCAACGTAGAGCATGTTGGATTGGTACTCTCCGGCTGCGCCACGGCTGCGATGGAGGACGGTACCATTCACGAACTCCGCGCTGGTTCGCTCTTCTACATTCCGCCCGGACCTCCCGGTCACGACAGCTGGGTGGTCGGTGATGAACCGTATGTCTCCCTGCATTTTATAGGGGCTGAGCACTACGCCAACAAATAGGCGCATGTTTATCGGATGGCTCGACGCTGCACAAAACCTTCCCGCTCGTTCGTGTCTCCGAACTCATCGATTTGGGCCAACCACGTGATTAATGATTCAGAAATTCCAATTTCGAGCAGTCGATCGGCGAGCTTTTGGGCTTCTTTATTATTAATGTTCAGGATAATAAAAACCGCATCTATACTTTGGCGCCGTTTTTCTGGAAGGAATCGGCGAACGCCTCGGCATTGGTTTTTTGGATCACACGCGCGTAGTCGTCGCCGAGGAATTTCTTTAGACGGTCGGTGTTCATGATGTACTCTCCGGTCATGTAAGGAACTGCGTCTGGCGGAATCGCTGAGATCTTCCAGTTCCACAAAAACTGTAGAACTCGACGCATCCCCCATTGTCCGGGAACTCGCAGCAACTTGGCGTGCGCCAGCTCGATGCACTGTGCGAAGGTCAAAGGATCGCCGCGTCCAGCCACGTTCAGGATGGTCAGCCGCTGGGCTTCCGGTTCGCGCTTCAGTATCCAGGCGATCAGCCGGGCCATGTCATCGACATGGACGAACTGAATTTTGTTGTCCAGATATTTCTGCCCGAAGGGCAACATGCACGGCAGCCGTTTCGCCGATTGGCGCATGTGGGCGGCTCGCGATCCTTTTCCGTTCGGCGTTCCGCGGAAGGCTCCCATCAGATAATTTTCGACGGTGGCTCCTGCAAAAATGTGGGGACGCAAAATGAATACGCCGCATCCGCGCAAGGCGGGCGCACGCTGTTGTACGACCAGATCACTTTCTTTTTTGTGGATGGCGTAAGGCAGCGTGTGAGCGGCGAGTGGCGAATCTTCGGCGACGGGCGCGGGCAGATCGGAGCCATATGCCGATACGCTGCTGGGAAAAATGAACTGCCGAATAGCGGTTCCACTATTCCGGTTGGCCTCAGTAATCGCTTCCATCACACGGGCCGTGCCAGCCACATTGATGCGCCACATGCGATCGACATCCAGAACGCCTGAGCGTTGGGGATCGATCACAAACGCCAGGTGCACCACCGACGTCGGCTGCACTTCGCGCAGCAGAAGCAGGAGCTCGCGTGCGGATTCCTCTTTGCCCAGGTCGAGCGGTACGAAGCGGTCTATCGTGGAATGAGTGGGGGGCGTGACATCGACGCCCACCACTGTGTAATCCGAAAGCTGCGGCACGAGCCGCTGACCGAGATTGCCCGAAACGCCCGTGATGATGATGGTTGGCTTTGCCGTATCCATTTAGTCGGGATCTTCTCAGTCAGGATCATCGGCCGGCTGATCAGACGGCTTTGCTCCCCTTTGGCGAATCGGCACGGCGGGATTTCGGGTTGGACCGAAGTAGGCTTCGTTTAGATCAACATCGCCCTGGAAACTTTGCATGCTATCGCGATAACGTTGGCCGGCAATTATTTTTTGGATCTCCGGTTTCATGCTGTCGAGAGTCAAGGTTTCCTTGCTAATCATCTTGTAGACGTAATGGCCACTGTTGGGATCGGAGATCACCTGGGAGACTTCACCGGGCTTCAAATCCATAATCACTTGATGGGTCTGAGGTGGCGTCGTGCGGCGAACTTTCTCCATCTTTGTGTTCGGGGCATTTCCCGGTAGTCCAGCGGCGAGATAAGCGTCTTTTTGCAGTTTGTCGGGGTCTTCGCCTTGGGCAGCGCGGGCGCGGATATCAGCGGCGACTTTATCCATCGCTGCTTCGGCAGCTTTTTTTTGTGCTTCCGTCGGCGGCTGCGACGGAGCCGCTTCTGGAGTCGTTGCCTTCTCGACGGTCTTGGGTGTTACGACCGGGTTTACGATTTGCTTGGCGCGGGGAATGAAAATCCGCGCGAACGTAGCTTGCTCGTAACTAAGTTCATTCTTCTTGTAGTAGCCCTCTATGTCGCTATCGCTAACCTTGGCCGCGTCTTGCTGCAACGCGATGCTCAGTTGTTGGGAAAGAATTTGCATACGTGCGTAGTGCATCACTTCTTCGAACTTGGGTTGTTTATCGAGGCCGCGTTTTTCGGCTTCGGTTGACATCCTCTCCATAGTGGAATACCTGGTTGCCAGATTGCGACGGGCCGGTACGGACATTCCTGGCTGTAGGGCTTCAGCAAGTTTCTCGAATTGCGCGCGCGTGACCACGGTTTTGCAGGCGTCACCTTGTAGAGTTGTATCGGTGCAAAAACCTTTCAGCGTGATCACCGCATCGTCGGGCCCAACCTGAACTTCGGGCGCCTTATCAGTATTAGCGGAAGCCGCCTGATCCGGCTTTGCACCAGCGGCGGGCGGTGCAGCCGGTTGCGCGGCCTGTCCGTAGGCCAGGCCTGCAAGCAGAAGACACACGAGGTACTGGAAACGCATGAATCAACATCCTCCACAGGAGAAATTACAGCGAGTGTCATCGTAGCATGTCCCGCCGGAGACGAGGCAAGGGGGATGAGGGGTTGGCGGCAGGCGAATCCAAAGCGATAATGACGTCTATGCCAGAAATTCAGGCCACCTTTGATTCTGTGTCGATGCGCCGCGAAAAGCGTGCCGTTGCCGGGAGTTCGGTGCTGGCCGCTCTTCTGATCACGAGCCTGAAAATTGCCGTAGGCATAGCAACCGGCTCGCTGGGAATTTTGTCGGAGGCGGCACACTCTGGGTTGGATCTGCTCGCCGCGCTGGTGACATTTTTCTCGGTGCGGGTCTCTGACAAGCCCGCAGATGCGGATCACCAGTATGGACACGGGAAGTTCGAAAACTTTTCAGCCTTCATTGAGACTGGTCTGCTGTTGTTGACCTGCGTGTGGATTGTCTACGAATCGATGAAACGGCTGTTCTTTCATAGCGTAGAAATTGAGCCCAGCGTGGCCGCGTTCCTCGTCATGTTTCTGTCCATGGCGGTCGACGCTTGGCGCTCGCGCGCACTCGGTCGCATTGCCACGAAATATGATAGTCAGGCACTCGAGGCAGACGCGCTGCATTTTTCAACCGACATCTGGTCGAGCGGAGTAGTGATTGTCGGCCTCGCGCTGGTATGGGCTGGGCGTAGTTATCAGGTTGCGTGGCTGCGGCAAGCCGATCCGATCGCCGCGTTGTTCGTGGCGGGCGTAGTTGTTTCCGTGAGCTGGCGGTTGGCGCGAAGAACAGTGGATGCTCTGCTGGATGCGGCGCCTGCGGGCGTGCGCAACCAGATTCTAGACCGGATCAGAACTGTAAACGGCGTGCTGGAGGTGGAGCGCGTCCGGTTCCGGAAAGCTGGGAACCGCTATTTCGCGGACGTTTCCGTGGGACTGGAACGTAATTTTACGTTCCAGCGTTCGGAGCAAGTATCGGATGCGGTGAGGTCGCGGGTGCGCGAGGTTCTGCCCGATGCCGACGTGATGGTGCACACGGTTCCCAGAGCGCGGAGGACGGAGAATATTTTTGACCGTATCCGCGCTGTTGCCACCCGTCACAACTTCAATGTGCACGACGTCAGCGTGCAGGATCTCAATGGGCAGTTGCATGTGGAGCAGCATCTGGAGCTCGATGAGCAACTCAGCATGAAACAGGCGCACGATGAAGTCACTCGTCTGGAAACGGAGATGCGCGCCGAGGTTCCTGAAATTACGACTATCCTTACTCACATTGAAAGTGAGCCGGCGACGATTGAAACGGGAGAAGAAATTGTCCGCGAGCCAGAGCTGGAACGACGCCTTAAGAGTATTGTGAAGGCGTTTCCCGAGGTGATCGACGTGCACGAATTCCAGTTCAAGAAGGTGAGCGGACGGTTGTATGTATCCTGCCACTGCACGCTGCCTGATGATATGCCGCTCTCGCGGGTGCATGACGTTCAGACCTCGCTGGAGATCCGATTTAAGCACGACGCACCGGAATTGTTTCGAGTTCTGATTCATCCAGAGCCGGTAACCGATAACCGGCGCTAGCGCGTTGACGATTCGTGTTGACGACTAACGAAAGGTACGAGGCAATGATTGAAGCTTCACTGATTTGGACAGATAAAGACCGATTTGTAGGCCAGGCAAGTTCGCGGCATGCAGTCGTGACGGATGCCGGGGCAGAGAAAACCGCGAACAGCCCGATGGAGTTAGTGCTGCTCGCTTTATGCGGCTGCACGTCATCGGATGTTGTCGGCATTCTTCGCAAGAAACGCGAGCCGTTCACTGGTCTTGAAATACATGCGGCGGGCGAAAGAGCGGACGGCTATCCCGCCGTCTATACCTCGATTCACCTCACCTATCGCGTCCGCGGAGAGGTATCAAAGAAAGCTATGGAAGACGCCGTCCGGCTGTCGAAAGAGAAGTACTGCTCAGTTTCTGCCATGCTGGAGAAGACGGCAAAGATCACCTACACCATCGAGCACATTTCGTGAAAGCTGGCGCTGATCCGCTCCGCGGCTATTTCTACATTGGAAGCGCGGCTTTTCTTTGGGGAATTTCAGCGACTCTGGGTCGCGCAGCTTTCACCGGACGCCTGCTGCCAGGTGGCGCGTCATTAGGAAGCATCGATCCGCTGATTCTGTCACAAAGCCGTGCAACTTTGTCGCTCGCCGTGCTGTTGCCGATATTGCTGATGCGAAGAGGATCGTCTGTCTTGCGCGTTCCCGGTCGCGATTTG
>Ga0209169_10000615_pt1 | contig 21704 bp, 17 predicted proteins | sample HubBroMetageWRM4_FD_188346 | JGI IMG/M metagenome (GOLD analysis project Ga0209169, IMG submission 188346) | Warmed soil microbial communities from the Hubbard Brook experimental Forest, New Hampshire - Hubbard Brook CCASE Soil Metagenome WRM 4... | ecosystem: Environmental > Terrestrial > Soil...
AGTCATAAAGGGTGCTCCTTTTTGGAAGGGTTGAGCCAAGCACTCCAAACCTACTCCAAAAGGGGCGCCCTTTTATATTGTGTAAAATCGGCCCAGAATCCGATGGCAGGAAGGGACGGTTCTCGTGAAGGAGCGGTTCCGGGGCGACGCAGTGCAGGCTCTTCTCATGCCTATAAGAACTCGGAAACAACAGCGTAATTGGGTAGTAAGGTAGCGGCGTCCACCGCTAATGTGCTGCTAGTCTTGCTACTGTTTTAATGGGATTTGAATCTTCTTCTGAGCCCGATAGAATCCCGCCGTGCGCAGAAATCGGAACCGCGCACTGACAACAAGACGCATACCGCGCTTCACCTCCGCGTCACTTCCCCCTCAACAATCGGGGCACCAATCCCCCCCTCTCCGCCATAGCTCAAAGGTCCGGCCCGGGAACCTTCGGCCTGTTTTTGGCTGTTTCAATTGTTGTAGGAGGCAGAGTCTCGACCTTAATAAGGTAGAGGTCTGAAGTCATAGATTCAGGAAATCACCAATGGACTCTTTGAATTCCCGGTACGAGGTCGAAATGCCGGTCGCGGCTCAAGAGGGGTAGCGCGTGCTGCCTGCAGAGCGCCGCGATCCAAACGTCATTTGATGGAATCGGTGTGCCGGCTTTCTTCAGTTCGCTACGAACCGCGCCATACGGGATGGTCGTTCGCTCCTCTACCTCCAGGATTCGAAAGTTCCGCAAATATTCCATTAGCCATTCCTCGTACTGCCGGCGACTGCGAGAATGCGAAATTCCGTATCGATATTCACCCAACACGATTACGGGAATGGCGATTTGAGCTGCCTTTCGAAGCAAAGGCGCGAGCAGCGGATCTCCTTCGACGACGGCTGAAAGAGCATTGGTGTCCAAAATCAAATCCGGTCCTCGGCTTCGATCTGTTCAAACTCCTCTTCGATGATCCGGTTGATATTGGCGGTATCCTTGCGCAGATGCCGAAGCTTACCGAAAGCCTTCATCCAAGGTTTTTCCGCTGTCTTCGTATTAGCGACCAGCTTGTCCTTAACCGCCTCCGTGACGAACTCCCGGAACGGAATTCCTCGCTCCGCTGCCGCTGATTTGGCCCGGCGAAATATGGTGTCGGGAATCTCCAAAGTCGTCTTCATGCCTTCATATTCCCATATTTATGGGAGAAGCGTCAAGACAGGCCATAGGCCTTCGGCCCCAGACCGTAGAAGCGGGGAGCGGGGAACAGGGACAGGAGTCTGAGTCAGATTCAAATCGAGGCGATGATTCACGCGTTTGAGCAGACCAAAGCTGAAGCGGCGAGAGCCGAAGCCGAGGTCCTCTATTGCGAAGCACAGATCTGCTTGCAGGGCGACGTACATCGGGTCACAGCATTGGGTCCGGACAAATTGAGGCCGTCCGCAGGAGCCCAGAGTAGGCACAAACAGGTAGTGATGAGCAAAGATATTCGGTCGTGACTACCCTGCGGACTTAAGGCGGAACGATTCAGCATAGAGTCGCCGGACCCTCAATTAGAAGAAACGAAGCGCGATCAGGTTTGGCATCGGTGACGCTCACGACCACACCTATAATCGAGGACGTGTCGGGTCTGAGCTGATATTTCAACGTGTTTTGCCGGACCTGATACCCCTCAATTGAAATGGTCTGCGTAATCGTCGCCTAGGTCGAAAGGGGGCTGGTGCTGCAGTAAGAGATGTTGTCAGTGAATTGGCTATTCGCAGTCAACGATCCGTTACCCGTCACCGTCCCAGAGGGCGGCGGAGAGCTAAAACTCTCTGTTACCGCCGTGCCATCAACACCAAGTCCAGCCTGAACTGCAGTCTTGTCCTGATGAGTGTATGGGGTGTAAGTATAGAGCTGTGTCGTCCCGTGGCCCAGCGTACGCATCGCGCGTCCACTCTTCGCCGCCCGTGGTACTTCTGTTGGTACTAATTCAGTCTGATTTGGGCTCTTTCGCGAGAGCCTAGAATCGAACGATCCGCGCAAATCGAAACGATGCATTGACCAAAAGAGACATACCTGACCTGGCCGACTGCTCACCTACCGCTCACCAATTGGGACTACAATCCCCCCTCTCCTCCACATCTATTTTCTCCAATATAAATGGCCATATTTCGCATTTGCGTCTAGTACGCAACTATTCCTGGAAGGTTATGGGCGGTCAAACGCGCGCAGCATTTAGGATCGGGCTTGTCATCCGCGCGGTAATCGGCAATACGGCGTATGACTTCCTCTGGATAATCGCCACGAGCGAGGGCGCGCTTCGCGTATGCCCAATCCGAACTGCGCTATGAGGGATACAACTACCTTCAAAAGCACTCGGGCGCTCATCGCTGGGCTCCTGCGGCGAAGTAAAAGATGGAACTTTCGGGTTGACGGGCGGAGTCAACTGCTGTCGAAGCTTCTCTGGGAGGCGGATACCATCGTACTTGCTAGATGATGACAAGTCTGTTAGCGTGTCGGGTTATAGCGTACTTCCGCAGCTCGTAACATTCTAGCTAATAGAGCGTGGGAACAATGATGCCGGTTCAGGTCCGCGGGTCGAAGCTCCTGCCGCGGCGGACAATCTCCCGCCAGGGGGATCCTGATTCCAGTGCTACTCGCGCGGCGGTGCCACTATTTACCACGGGGGAACTTATGCGGAGCATAGGTGGTGAAATCGGAACTGTGAACGTTTAGCGTTTTGCTTGGGGGTTTTGCCATGCGCAGGGGAGGATTCGGGGCTCTTCTCGCTTTCACTGTTGCCATTCTCCTGACCAACGGTCAGGGTGGCTCTTCGACCGGGTCTGCGGCTGGGTCCTCCGCCGGCTCCGCCAAATCCGCCGCACCGCAGCTCGCTACCAACTCCGTGCTTCCATCTCCTGGAAAAGCCGGAGATGGCGCGCCTCTCGAGCGAGGCATCTGCCAGCTTCAGACTGGCAACCTCTCAGGCGGAGATCCTTGCGGCGATTGCAATGGCTTCTGTCCAGCTGACGACCTCCGAAGCACGATCGAGAGTTTCTTCCGTCATCCTGGCGATGCACCACTCGACTCCTCGATGTACGCTCCCTGCAAATTGCCTTCGCCACCGAAGATGTGTCCCGCGCAATCCAAGAAGGACTTGCAATGCCACTGGAATGTTCCCTATGAGGTCCGCGCCTCGCTGCGCTTCATCATCGCCACGATGCCCGATCCCACCCACACTCACCTGACCCTGGCCTTTGACCGCCAGATCGCTGCCACCATGGAGGCGGCACAGCAGCAGGGCTATCTATTTTCGCGAGCCTTCCTTCCCTGGGATACGGCGCAACACCCCGAATCCTCAAGCCTAGCCACTCGCTTGGCTGCTGCCGATTGGTCATCGCAAGTAGAGAGCCTTCCCGGACTCATGATCTTCCGCAAACGCCTCCCCAGGGATCCTTGCGAGGCTGCGAAGGTTCTTTTTGTATTCGTGGTGGGCGAACGTCCGACGGCCGGCATCAACAAGCAGCAGTTTCTGAATGCATTGCAGATCATCGCTTCCATGCGCAAGGGAGCGAACGAGCGCGTAACAGATTCTCCTCTGCTGATTCTCGGTCCGAATTTCTCCGGCTCGCTCTATTCCTTGCATTACTTGCTCGAGGATGACCCCGACACTCGTCCCGTGATCATTCACAGCGGGACTGCGAGCAGTTACCGCACAGTCCGGTGGTTTCAATCGCGCTGCCGAAAAAGAGTCGTAGTCTTTCGTTCCTTTCAAGAAAGCGATCTATACGCTCTGCAGCACTTTCTCGCCTTTGCTGTGGGACAACAAAAATACGACGAGAAAGAAATCGCGATCGTCTCCGAAGATGAAACTGCGTATGGCGATCAACCGCCCGAACTAAACGACGCGAGCACCGACAATCGCTGCAGGGCATTCCCCCCTTATTCTTATCCGCCGAACGTTCCGCATTTCTATTTCCCGCGCGATATCTCTCACCTGCGCAGCGCCTACCAGCAACAGATTCAAGCGGCCACCGCATCCAATTCCAGCAGCGGTCCTGCCCGCACCACTCTCCCTCTCAATATCGAGGACACGGGCAGTGACGACGACAGCGTTCGCATTTACTCGCCGGGTCAGACGCCTCTGTCGGAAGAGGCCATCCTGCAAGGTATCGTCTCGGATCTGCAAAAGCATCATTCCGTCTTTGTCGTCCTGCAGGCCACAAATCCGCTGGACACGCTGTTCCTGAGTCACTATCTGCGCCGGGCCTATCCCGAGGGCCGCATCGTCACGATCGGGGAGGATTCTCTGTTGTCTCGCGAAGTTGACGAACCTCGGTTCCAAGGAATTCTGGCACTCACCTCTTATTCCCTGCTCCCCGGCATAGACGACCAGGCACCGCGGTTCAAAGCTAATTTGGGCGCTGCGCATTCGGATCTCGTCTTCCCATGGAATTCTTCCGTGGGCGCGTTCAATGCGATGGTTGCGTTGCTAAACGAACCCGCGCCGCTTCCCACCTGCGATCCAACGGTTGACCGCTGCAAGGACTTGCCGGCGGCCGGGTACGCGGAATATGGATGGCCCGAGGCAGGAAGCACCGATTCACACGCTTATAAGGAGATCGCACCGCCGCTGTGGCTGACAGTGATTGGCAGCAACGGCTACTGGCCGGTCGCTCTGCTCGATCGCATCCAGAATCCGCAGTCCGCTCAAGACGCTCTCACCCAAATTCACGCCGTCAAAGACCGTGGCAATCTCTATGATGGGAAGCCGCTTCTCCCCCACGCGCCCCACGACTGGAAGATGCTCTGCGTTATCTTCTTAGCGGTGGTCATGCTCTATTTATTCCTTCGCTACCGTGGTTCCATCCTTGCCAGTTCGAAATTGGCCGCCAATTTCGCTCCGGTAGACGACTCCTATTGCAACTACGGCTTGTTCATTGCCGACGTCACGTTTTTCGCGGTCGCTTTTCTCTTGCTGGCCCCTTGGCAATACCAGACGTTTGTGCTCCCGGATTGGCCGCTCCACTACTCCTTGTGCGCTATCCTTGTCATCCTTGCGATTTTTTCGTTCTTGGATTTTCTCAAGCGAGGAGCGTACTGGCTCCCCGCTCTGTCGCTGGTATCTGTGATCGTCTTTTGGTGCATCAGCCACTACGAATCTACACAAGGCACGGGGGACTTCCGAAAGCTGTCATTTTACCGCTACGTTCACGTCACCTCGGGCGTTTCGCCTGTCGTCCCGTTCCTGATTCTGGCGCTTGCGGGCGTGTGGTGGGCTTGGTACACCCTGGCGGGACTCGTCCTCACCGATAAGCGTGGTCCATGCCTTCCCGAAGTGAAGGATTTTGTAGAACAGAATCGCTCGGCCGAGAAGCCGATCTCGGCACCGCCGGGTCTCGGCGCGCTCACCCTCGAAAGGAACCAGCCGCTGTTGCGCGTCGCCCACCCTGGCAATATGGATCATCGCGTGATCCTGCTGCCGATTCTCGCGGTTCTTCTCTCGCTTTTCATCGTTAACTTTACCCATCCGGTGCGCAGCCTGGAGGGCCGAAGCTACGATCAATTTTATTCTCTGGCCTTCACGGTTGTCCTCGTCGTCCTGCTCTGCGATTTGTTCCGCTTCGTGGTCACCTGGATCGAGTTGCGGCGTTCGCTGACGGCGCTCGACCGCTTGACGCTGCGGCGCGGATTCCTGCGCCTTGAGGAACTCGGGGGGAAACCGATCTGGCGCTTTGGAGGGAGTGCTTTTGATGATTTCTATTCTCTGCTCAACCGCGAGATCCAGGCGCTTTGTAGATTGGCGAGGTTTCTGAGTCAGGACAAGGAAGAGGCGAAAAAAGACCCTTTGTCCGTCGCGATTCATAAGGTTTTTGATGTCACCGGCGACCTTGGGGGAGTCATCGCGTCACTCCGGACCGCCCAGGAAGCGAACGATGGCGCGAAATTCTGGCGGCGCTTGCAACTCTTCTTCAATTGCTTGACGACGCACCCCTTCAGCAGGCTGCGGACCAAGTTTGTTGAACTCCCCACGAAAGTCGCAAACAACGCCATAAAACTCGAGAGCACGGAGAAGTACAGAAACCGCAGTTCTTTCCGCCGCTATGTTAAATCGGTGTCCGAAATTGTCATGCCTAACCCCGCCTCTGACCTTCTGCTCAAGCTGGTTGAGTTGCAGTCGGCTCTCGCCGCAGCCTGTGCGCAAGTCCTGCTTTTCCTTTTGCCCCGATGGGACGCGGAGACCGTCCCTTCCAAAGTGCGGCCTGAACCGCCTGAACCCGTAACGGAATTCCGATTCCATAAAACCTCGCCCCCACAGTCCACGCAAATCGCCGAAGAATTCGTCTGTCTGTTCTATTACAATTTTATCGCCTCCATTTTTCTTCGCCTGCGCACTCTTCTGATGTCCGTCGTCGGTATGTTTGTGTTTCTCGTTCTCTCCTTCAATAGCTATCCCTTCGAACCGCAAACATCTTGCCAGACCCTGATGATTTTCGTTTTCGTTCTCATCGTTGCGCTAGCCGCTCTAGTCATCGGCCAGATGAGCCGCGACACAACCCTCAGCCACATTACCAACACTACTCCTGGCGAACTCGGCTGGGACTTCTGGGTTCGCATAACCTCCTTCGTTGCGATCCCTCTGTTAAGCCTTCTCTCCGCCCAATTTCCCCAAATCGGTAGCTTTCTGTTTTCCTGGGCGCAGCCCGCACTCAACACATTCAAGTAATGCACGCGCCCATCGTCCTCCTTCTTACTTCAGTTCTGGCGTCTCAAGGACTAGAACACTCCAGAGAAATTGAAATTCGCATAATCTTTGGAGTTTGATCGAGTCGCGAAACGGGGTTCGAGGAGATCAGAGCGCGAACAGCACTCCGCACCCACAGCATTTCTTCCAACGCAACTCGCGGTTCATGTTGATCATATCGAAGGCGTGCTCGTGATACGTAAATGTGCGGTTGTACTTGAAGTCCTAGAACCGAAAAGCGTATTTACACTCGCCGATTCCATCTACTGAGACTGAACATCGTTCCATGACTAGTAATAGTGATTAGGTATAATAGCCGACCAGCTTTCTTCCTTACGTTCGGAGGGTTTTTATGAACTACCTTTCGATGAATCAATTGGGTGCGCTGGAAAAATCGCCGAAGGTGGTCCAGTTCGGAATCTTTCTTCCCGGAGTGGATTCAGCAAAAGGATACGCCGTTTCCGTGAAAATCATCCACGAAACGGATCAGTATCTCCAGGTCGTCCAGCCGGCACTGGTGACACAGACTCACGCTTTCGATCCTACTTACGGCGATTACTGGTCCGGCCAGATCGATCTAAATACCGCACCGCCGCCACCTGGGTCTACCGCATTCGGCCAACCCGGACGGTACGTCTATCGGTATCTCATTCACAGCCCCACGCGCGGCGACGTGGACTTCATAATCGATCCGTTCTCGCGCGAAGTCGGTGTCGGGCGCCTGTCTGCGATTACTGTCGGGGGTACTCCGTACACATTTTCCGCTAATGAAACCAGATGGAAAACGCCGCCTCTTAAGAACGCCATCATCTACGAATTAATGATCAGCGAGTTTCGAGACGACCTCGGTCGCACCATCAAGCAGCTTCCTTACTTGGCAGATCTCGGAATCAACTGTATCGAAGTCATGCCAGTCTCAAACGTTCTGAGCACGATCGATTGGGGATACGATCCCATCGGCTATTTCTGTGTCGCGGAGCGCTTTGGCAAGGCCTCCGACTTTCAGCGATACGTGGATCTCTGTCACCAGAACGGAATCGCCGTCGTCGTGGATTCGGTGTACGGTCACACCGGCGGCGACTTCGCCTACACCCAGCTTTATAGCGCCCTGCAGAACGATCTCAACAACCCATTCAACGGCGGTGGCGGAGACTTTGGCACATTGAGCGATTTTACCAAGAAGCTCACGCAGGATTACTACTACTCCGTCAATCAATTCTGGCTCGACGCGTTTCACGTTGACGGATTCCGATTCGACGATGTGCCGGAGTACTGGGACGGCCCCACCGGAGTAGGTTATGCCAACCTGGTATATTCCACCTACCAGTACGTGAAATCGAAGACTGGGGCGACCGATCACTATCAGCGATTCTTTGATTCGGCTGGGAATATCAATCTCATCCAGATTGCCGAATATCTTCCCAATCCCCCGGATATCCTCAACGGAAGCTACAGCACCGGCACTTGGCAGGACGGCACACTCGGTGCCGCCACTAACTGTGCTGTTGGAAACCCCGGGGCCATCGAGCAACTGGGACTACAACTCGGACTAAGCGGATATCCGACGTCGGTGACGGCAAACGGCGACACCCTCCCCAAGACCGGCCTGCAGTACATCGAGAATCATGATCATCAGCGCTTCATCTGCAACTTCGGTACGATCTCCGTCGACAACGATCCGGACGACGTACTACTCCAGCAAGGGGATCGGGACAGCAATTGGCCCAAGGTTCAGCCTTATCTGATTGCGCTGATGATGGCGAAGGGAACGCCGCTACTCTCTGAAGGGCAGGAATTCTGCGAGAATTACTGGATTCCGGGCAGCGGCTACGGGCGAGTGATGCTCTATCGGCCGGTGCGCTGGAACTATTTCTATGACAACGACGGCCAGCCGATCATCCGTCTGGTTCGAAAACTGACGAAAATCCGCCGTGGTGGGACGCAGTTCAGCGATGGCCAGCATTACTTCTACAACGACCACAACAACTTCAACTCCAAGGGTTTGTTGGCGTTTTCACGGCAGGCTGGAAACACATTCAGTCTGGTGGTGGTCAATTTTACAGATCAGACGCAGAGTGCGAGCTTCGCCTTCCCCACAAGCGGCAACTATACCGAACAGATCGAGGGCGCGCAGAATCTAATCGGCGTTGTCGTAGGTGTGCAGCAGACGCTTAGTGTCCCGAGCAACTACGGGTGCATCTGGACCGTCGCCTGAAAACCACACCATGCTGATCAGCGCGGGCAAACCTTCGATCTGGGACCATGACGGGGTTCGAGCAGGTGCTTTGGCGATGTCCGCGAAGCGGACTTCTGTCCCGAAATCGCTCTTCGGGTAAACAGTCTTTCGCCCAGAATCGCGGGCCAGCATTCAGGGAGCTGCCTATTGGGCCAACGATCCGAAAAAAGTGCGTGAGCGGCCCTGCCAAGCAGCAGTGGTTTCGGCCATCAGTCAGCAAAACCGCTCGCACTCTATTCGTCTATTTGCCCGAAGCCAAGTTGGCCACTCAGTGCTGCGTTGTTTGCGTCCGCTGTGTTCCCGGGGCTGCATAAGCCGCGGTAGTTGCGGGCGGCGGCAAAGCCGCAGCCAGCTTCTGCCCGTTGGGCGTACCCCAACCCGACACCGCATCATATCCCGGGCCGGCACTGTAGCCCCCGATTGCGTCGGTGGTATTGTTGCCGGATTCGACGTCCGTGCAGCCCGCCGCTCCGATCGTGCTGCTAGGATTTCCGGCGCCCGGTGCTTGATACAGCAGCGGCGTGACATAACCGATCCGATTTCCGGCGCCACGGTTCTGATTGATCAGCGTGATCAGAGACGTGACTAACGGCGTGGCTGCGCTCGTTCCACCGTTTGGTTGCGCCTTCCCGTCTACAACTAATAGGTACGGGGAAGCGGTCCAATCAGCATTCGCCGCTACGTCTGGCAGGCATCGGCCAACGATCGCCCCAGGATTGACGGACTGAATCGTTATGCTCGCTTGCCAGGTCGGCCGAGGAAAGATGGCACTCACTCCGCCGCCGGTGCTTCCGCCATTATCGGCGCGCAAGCCATCGCCTTCCTTCCATGCGATGTCGCCTTCTGCTTCGTTTTGCGAGAGCACGCTCGTTCCGCCGACAGACAGCACGTAGGGGCTAGAGCTCGGAAAATCCGCATGAGCGTGCCCATCGCCTACCGCATCGCTTGAGCCATCGTCACCAGCCGCGACGGACACCGTGATGCCTAGATACGCTGCTGCTTTGAAACTCTCGTTCAGCTGTGTCATCGCCTGGCCAGTCCAGATATCAGTGTCCTCTGGACTGCCCCAGCTGATCGATATGGCCCCTGGATCATTGGCCTTGTCCTGTATCACCGCATCCAGAGCGGAAATCCAGCCTTGCTCGCTCCAAGCGGAGAAATACACCACGATGGTGGACTTGGGACAAACACTGGCCAGAACTTCGACGTCCAGCATCACCTCACCCTCAGCACCGTCTTTGGCCGACGTGGAAGTACCGTCGGTACTGACCGGCTTCACCTGCGGCATGGCAGTTCCAGCGAGCTTGCAGAATTTCGCCAGGTCGTGCTCGAAGTATCCGCCGCCAAATTCCAGAACCCCCACAGTTTGTCCGCTCCCATCGCCCGCAGGGAAATTGTAGTGCGTTCCCAGCTTGCTGCCCGTGTACCACGATGATGGCACCGACGAAAACGCCTGCGAGTGGTTTTCTGCGCTGGCCGGGCGCCTCTTTCTCCTCGCCACACGACGGTTGTCCAGACCGAAGACGCCTTTCACGATGGACTGCAATTCGGTAGGCACCTGCAGTTCTCCTACGCGTCCACGGTAATTGCCGTCTTCATGCGCGTAATTGAACAACTTCACCTGAAAAGCTTTCTCCATGGCGGCAACCGTCCCCGATAGCCGCACGCTCCTGGTGGTGGCATCCGCACTTTTGACCGTAAGGCCGTATTTCCCGAGTACGGAAGTTACCTCGTTGATGTCGTTCTGTGAGGCACCGTAGGCAGCGAGCTGGTCTCGAGTCAATGGTGTCGCAGGCCGCCCCGTCAATTCAGGCAGTTCCTTCATTCGTCTAAGCTTTAGAGTGACCTCTATCTGGGTGTTCGCGTTGGCAGGCCCCAGCAGTTTCGCGCCTGCTAGAACGGTTCTCTTACTGCCCGCAACAATATTGTGACTCTGTTCCATACTTCCTCCTTCGTACTCCGTCTTTTGTTACTTCCGCCCTGAAATCTTGCGCGCACTTTCGCTTGGGTTTGCGTTAGCGCCCATTGCGGCCGCCGGCGCGTTCCCTCTTCGTGACGCTTTCCAGGCCTCGGTGCGCGCATGGATATATGCTCTAAAGTCGCTGTTGGTGTTGAGCGCCGGCATGGTGTGGTGGGCGCCACCCTGCTCATCTGGAACGAGCAGCTCTGAGACAAGTTCCGCGTGTACTTGCTGCAAGTGCGAAGGTCTGTCGGCGAATGGGTTCGGCTCCCCAGCCCTGGGAACGACTACGCCCGCGATGGGATCGTCTGTCCGCGCTACGGCGAGCGTCAGAACCGCGCCTATATTCTGGGCCGCTGCGTCGCGCGCGGTGAGGTGCGGCAGCTGCCAGCGGGTCTCGACTGTATTCAGGATCGAGGTGTGGTCCAGCGGCATCGCCCCCGCTGCCACGCGAAACACTGTTCCTTGCGCGATCAGCGGAGAGACCAAGACCGTGGGGACACGCGGACCAAATCGCTTGAAATCGAAGCCATCCTCGCCCACAGAATTGTCCGGCGGGACGGCGCCCTGCGGCGGTGGAACGTGGTCGTAGCATCCTCCATGTTCGTCATAGGTGATGATCAGCAGGGTCGAGTTCCACGCGGGGCCGTTGCGCAAAGCGTAGTACACGTCGTGAATTAATTGCTCTCCCAGCGACACGTCGTAGTTCGGGTGCTGGCTGTTCCCGGCCGCGTCCCAGCTGGGCTCAAGGAAGGAGTATGCCGGAAGCTTGCCGTTGGCAGCGGCCGCCTGAAAATCCGTGAAGAGACCAAAATGGCTGTCAGCGGCTTCGGTGGTATCTGAGAAATTCTGGCGAGTGAGTGGGTCCTCGGTGTAGCCATAGATCGCCCAGCTGACATGGTGCTTGGACAGGAGGCCGAAGATGCTGGGGCAGGTGAACTTCTTCGTTTTGTCGCTCACGTGCCCTTGCGACGTGCCCGCGCAGACGAATGCCCGATTGGGCAGGGTTTCGGTTGGGACAGAACCGAACCAGTGATCGCATACCGCGTAGCCGCTCGCCAGTCCGGAAAGGACCGGGAGTGTCGCGGGCGTGAAGGAGCCCATAATGTCGTTCGCCGTTGTGCCCGGGAAGATCGACCACTTCTGCGGACCTTCCCATCCCAGCGTGTAGTTGTAGTCCTGGACGAAGCCCTGGTTCGTCGCCACGGGCGGGACTGGCGCCGTGATATTGCCGAACAACTGCGAATTCGTCGCCGCGTAACCCTCGCCAGGATCAGCCCCGGGCATGTAGTAGGCAACAGGATTGCTCGCCTGAATTATCGACACCGGCACGGCCACGCCGTTCTGATCGGGATTCGACTCGTCGCCCGAAAGACCTTCGAACGGATCGCCCGTGGCCGGCGACACGTTACCGCTGCTGCTATAGAGAAAACCCAGCATGTGATCGAGCGAGCGATTCTCAAGCATGAGGACGACGATGTGGTCTACAGAGGACAATCGGTTGGGCATGGGCTCAAGCCTCTATTCGTGAATAGATTCTGGCCGGGGTCACAATCACCAAACGCTTAGGTTGAGGGCGCCAAGCTAAATACGACCCTGCGCTGTCGAGCAGGCAGCAAATGTCACTGCGCCAGTTGTCTGAATGTCGACTGTTACGAACAAGCGTTGCAAGTTTTCATTCTGCCGGGGGCCATCCAAAATCAGACAGACATTGAAGATTCACGAGTAGTTACGTCACTATAACGAGAAATAAACTAATGTCAAGTTAGAAATCCGAAGCAGAACGGTCCCCGGATGGCCGGTACCGCGACAATGCCGGTAAATCCGGAGGTGCCGCAAAGTTTGGATTTGGCTGAAAATTCGTCATTTATCTTCTTTCGCTACGTGACTCTTGCTGCCCCGTTCTGTTTCCGTACATTCGCAAGTGGTAGGTAGTGACGACGGAGGTCAAATCGTTTCAGAAATAATTATGTTCTGCCTCCAACTTCGTGCCTGGGTGTTGCAAGCAATAGCCAGCGATATTGGCTAGAAACGGGGTTCGACGAAATATCGATTGAACGCTACATGGTGCGTCCTTGACTGAGTTCGACTTCCGTTTGTCGGAGCTTACTGATGATCTGCTCGACGATATGTTTCTGCCCTGCCATCCTGCCGTCCTTTTTCGAGTCCCAATTTAACATCCATCTTGGACCGATTTATTGGGGGCAGGTCCAGAAAATCCCCCAGAGCCACTGGTTCCACTTCGTAAGACGGAGGGACACCTGGCGCAGCCCAATGAAAATATCCTTCATGGCAAGGGAACGCGCTTGCCCGCCGGCGCTGTCAAGGCCGCGGGGCTCGCGTTCATCGGAGCGCAACGGAGAGCCTTGACAGAAGCAGCGAGCGGTTCAGGCGCAGGGTTTAGCCAGGAAAGACGGGCGAACTAGCTTTCTACCGCGCGCCACGAAGGAACTTCCGAGGGCGAGTCAAGCGAGTCGTGTTCGCGGCAGAGATTGAGGAGTGCGCGCGGGAAGATCCCGACGACCCGTAACAAGGATTCCGTAGCGCGAAGTGCTAGACCTGCTTTCTCAATGAGCATGCGAACAATCGTACGCAGGTGAGCTCACGGCACGAACAGGCGGATTGGATTCTGCGGGGCACGCTCATCGCTGGATAGAGTCACCGGCAACCTCGAACAATATATGGAACACACCCGCCCGCCCTTCGATCAATCTGAATGAAGCTGAGTCGTGCTTGAGGTGCGCAATGATCCGCGCGGCGCTGACCGACAACAAATGATTCTCTCTTGAGACAGAATAGTGTTTGAGCCGGTGACCTGCTTCTACGATTTTGCTTTCTGAGATCCGGTAGCCAAGATAAGTCTGCGCGACGTGGATCGTAGCTGCTAACTTTTTAGGCGCTGCGCCAGCACTTCCGTTCCTTGGATGGCGCGCAGAAAAAACCCGCGAAGGCCGCAGAATCCGGACCTCAACGTCGCCTGAATTTCTACTGGCCAAAACTCCTACGAATTCCTGCGCTGCGGAAATCCCGCTGCGGCCAGAACTGCAACTCCACTGACGCAGCCGCGCACCAGAACGAGCGCCGTGATTCCGCACAGCAACAACAACATCCCAGAAGGCTCGGGGACCGTCGGCGAACCTTCCACTTCCACGTTGAACGCAGCGGTACCCAACACATCGAACGTGTTTCCGTCTGGCCCGCCGAGGACCTGGAAGATATTTGGACCAACCGTCCCCGAAGCGGAGGTCGGGCTGATCGTGATGGCGAAGATGTCGAAAGGGCCGCTGCTCGCGCCAGGGTCGAGGAAGAACGGTGCGTTGTTAAAGAAGTCCAAGCCGTCCAGCGCGAGCGTGGGCATGGAAACCGAGAAGCTGTCGCCGTTCAGATCGATGGTCTCGTCCGTGTCGTTGGTGATCGGAAGAACCGCAGCCTGAGGACCGGCTCCCTGCAGCGGCTGTTTCGGCAGACCAAACAAACGTAGCGGCGCCAGCAACAACTGCAATGCAGCACATATAATGATAGTGTCGACCTTCCCGATCGAACATCGAGCCGTTTCGGGCGCATCTGCCATCAGTGCCCTCGCAACGTGCAATCCCAGATTCGAGCACAGTCGCTCCGTCACATAAAATAAATCGCTCTCAGCCGCCTTACCATCCGGCCTTCCCCAAGCAAAATCATCCGCACAAAATCTCAACTCCTCAAATTTTGCGCCCCGCCTCCACGACCTTGATGGCAAAATAGAATTCCGTGAGCACCCAGGCCCCTCCCACCAATCCTTCGCCGCGCAAATTAGCCGGCATCTCCCACGCGTGGCGCGCCCTGCGCCACAGAAATTTTCGCCTCTACTTCGGCGGCCAGAGCATTTCCCTGATGGGCACATGGATGACGCGCCTGGCCACCAGTTGGCTCGTCTATCGCCTCACCGGTTCCGCATTCCTCCTCGGCGTCGTCGGCTTCGCCGGACAAATCCCCACGTTCCTCTTCGCCCCCTTCGCCGGAGTCTGGGTCGACCGCCTCAATCGCCGCAACGTTTTGCTCGTCACGCAAGCCCTGGCCATGCTGCAATCCTTCGCGCTCGCCGCACTGGCCCTCAGCCACCACATCAACATTCGCGAAATCATTTGGCTCAGCGCGTTTCAAGGCACGATCAATGCATTCGACATGCCCGGCCGCCAGGCCTTCCTCGTCGAAATGGTCGCAGACAAACAGGACCTCGGCAACGCCATCGCGTTGAATTCTTCCATGGTCAATATGGCGCGCCTGGTCGGCCCGTCGCTCGCCGGCGTCGTCATCGCCATCTCCAGCGAAGGCTACTGTTTCCTGGTTGACGGCATCAGCTACCTCGCCGTAATCGGCTCGCTCTACGCCATGCGCTTGCACCGCGCCACCATAAAACGCAACACTGACTCCGTGCTCATGCAATTGAAAGAAGGCTGGACGTACGTTTCCGGCTTCGCGCCCATTCGCACCATCCTCCTTCTTTTCGCCGCCGTCAGCTTGCTCGGCTGGCCCTTCACCGTGCTAATGCCCGTTTTCGCAGGAACAATCCTGCACGGCGGACCGCACACTCTCGGTTTTCTGATGGCCGCGGTTGGCGTCGGCGCTCTGGTGTCGGCAATCTCTCTCGCAGTTAGAAAAACCGTCCTCGGCCTCGGTAAAATGATCCCACTTTCCACCGTGGCCTTCGGCGCTGGCCTCATCTTTTTCGGAATGTCGCGTACCCTGTGGATTTCGCTGCTGCTGATGCTCGTCTGCGGCTTCGGCCTAATGCAACAAATGGCGGCCAGCAACACCATCATCCAAACCATCGTTGAAGAAAGTAAACGCGGCCGCGTGATGAGCTTCTACACCGTCGCCTTCGTAGGTATGGCTCCCTTTGGCAGCTTGTTAGCCGGCACACTCGCCCACGCCATCGGCGCGCCGCGTACCGTAATGCTCAGCGGAGCCTGCTGCATCGCAGGCGCCGCCTGGTTCGCCAGCCGCCTCCCCGCCATCCGCAAACTGATCCGCCCCATCTACAGAAATCTCGGCATCCTCCCCGCAGTAAACGCAGTAATCCAGGACAGCGTCGGTCGCTGAACCAACTGTTTCGACCTACGCCTGCATGCTGAAAATGCCGGCCAGAAGTGGAACGTGTGTAGAGGCGCCGCTCGCGGATTGTTACTCCACGAAAACCGGGAATGTGGATCTGAATCCTGCGCGACGGGGAAAGACCGCGAGGGATCAGCTGATTGCGTGTGTAAGCAGGCCGGCGACAGCGCCAAGAGCCACGACGGCAGCGTAAGCCGCGGCTGCGACTTTCCACGAAATGGTCTTTCCGATTATGGCAACCGAAAAGACACTGATGATGCCCAGCGTGCAGAGAATCGTAACGACGTAAGCAAGCGGAACACCTTTCGTCATGGCAATGTACGCAATGGCCACGTCAAAAGTCAGCGGAACAGGCAGGAAAGCTCCGACCAGCGCGACAAGAATGATCCCGCCGCCAGTGACTTGTGCATTCAGCGCTCGCGGCGGAAGCAGCTCGATGACAAGTGCACCCAGAACCGCCGCGAGAATCATTAATGGAAAGGCCACACGGAAAACATACCAGAAGCTCCGCGCGAAAGAGCGAGCCGTCGAAACCAGCGCTTGGGTCCAGGTCTCCAATACGGGTACTTCGATGGAGCAGGCAACAGCACGATCAGATGCTCCTTGGCGCGAAGCAACAGCCGGCGCAAAGACGAAAATGAGAAACAGAACCGTGGCTAGCTTGAGCAGCGCGATGGACGCAGGAAACAGTGCGAATGTCATTGCCAACACCACAACGTTAAGCGCAGGCGAAGCGAACGTAGCGGCCAGAACGGATTCAGTGCTCATACCGGAAGCGTAGAATCCGCGCGCAATGGGAGCGACGCAGTTGCTACAGACCGCCAAAGGTGCGCCGACCACCGCGCCGACAAGCGCATTCAAATAACGAGAACCGGTTCGCCGCCGCCGAACCGTAGCCAGAAAAGTGAGCGCGGCGGGACCGAAAAGGAAGGCGAACGTCATGCCGATGCGATTTGCGTCGAGCCAGTTGATGGAAGTGCGCCACACACGAGTGGCGAGCGGCATCGTGCGATCCACCGGATAAACGGTCCCGAAAGTCAGCGCGCCGGCAGCCTTAACTTGCGTGCCGGCGCGGTAGCGCTTCATCAGCGCTGGGTAGCGTGAATCCGCCCAGAAAATGCCCGCGATGGCGACCATCAAAATAACGGCAAGCGTGCGGCTACGCCAACCAGTGCTGCTGACGACGGACGACGGCTGGTGGAGCGCGGAAGCTTGAACGGACATGAGACCCCTTCTCGCCAGATTGGAAGGCGAATCGCCGAAATTTGCAGGACTGTATACGGGCGGCAGCAGCGGGGGAATAGTACAAATCTATTAGCTGCAGCACTTGCGGCCAGCGAGCGACCCATTGAAACCGCACGCATTCTCGGAATCTCTCCACCACGCCAAATCCATCTAATTTGCTGTCGCCCATGTAAATCTTCTATAATCGTTCGGTTAACGTACCAAGCAGAGTGGGATCGAGCCCGCTAAATCGAACCCCTCCAGGCGCCCCGAAAAATGGTTGATCTAGCTGAAAAAATTAAGAAAAAACTTACCGACGAAATCGCCCTGCTCGAGCATGAGTTGCACACCGACCTGCCCAAAGAAATCAGCGTCGCTCGCGCTCACGGCGATCTGAAAGAAAACGCCGAGTATAAATACGCCAAGGAGCGCCAGTCCTTCGTCTCCGCGCGCCTCGGCCAGCTCCACCAGCGCATGGCGGATCTCTCTATGCTCAATCTCAGCAATCTTCCCAAAGACCGCGCCGCTTACGGTTCGCGCATCACCGTTTTGGACGTTGCGAAGCGCGCTAAAATCGAGTACAAACTGGTGACTGTCGAAGAGGCCGACGCCGCCAAAGGCCTGATCTCCACCAGTTCGCCCATCGGTCGCGCCCTGCTAGGGAAAAAAGTCGGTGACGAAGTACAAGTCACCACTCCGGCCGGCCTGAAAGATTACGAAGTCGTGGGACTTTTCACCATCTACGACGAGGAATAGCAGGTGAAACTTTTTTCATGCTGACGCGCACTATCGGCCGACTCCTGATCTGGCCCATCGAACGTCTTGCAACCCTGGTTGCAGCCACCGGCATTCCTCCCAACGTGATTACCTGGTCGGCTCTCATTTTGAATTTCTGGGCCGGTATACTTTTTGCTGCCGGGCGCTTCGCTGCCGCGGGCGGCATGATGATTCTTGCCGGACTCTGCGATCTTCTCGATGGTCCCGTCGCGCGCCGCCAAGGCCGCGTCTCGATGTTCGGCGGATTTCTCGATTCGATTTTCGATCGCTACGCCGATCTGATTCTTTTTCTCGGCCTACTCGTCTACTACTCGCACGTGAATCGCTTCGGTTACGCCATGCTCGCAGGCGCCGCTATGGCCGGCTCCGTGATGGTAAGCTACGCCAAGGCTCGCGCGGAATCTCTGGTGCCCTCTGCCGAAGTCGGATTTTGGGAGCGCCCCGAGCGCCTGGCGCTGATGATCTTGGGCGCACTCACCAATCGCATGGACGTGGTGCTCTGGATCCTGGCGATCGGTCCGAACATCACCGTAATCCATCGCATCGTGCGCACCTGGCAGCAAACCAAAGTGGAAACGCACGCACCAGTCTCGCCGCAACGCAGGCCTGCGCGTCCTGGGTCGCACCCGTCCGGTTTGCCCGCAGGTGCGCCCGCTTCGCTGCAAGCCAATATTCCCAGCGACGTCCATGATTCTTCACCACTGCTCACCCGCACAGCCCGCCGCGGAGGTTAGTCGTGCCCAAGCTTTTCGGCATCATCGGCCTGCTGGTCATCTGCGCCGGGATTGACCTGCTCTGGCAATCGCGCCACGAAATTAAATTCTGGATGGTCGCCTATCTCATTTTTTTCCGCGCCCTGCTCCACAATCGCGAAACCACTCCACCCGTCTTCCCCTCCAAAGAGGCCGCCCAAAAACGCCAAGGCGCCGTGCGCTTCCTCCTCGGCGTAAGCTTCGTCTTCCTCCTAGGCCCGCTCCTAATCGCCATCGGCATCACCCTGATTTTCTTCCCGCATCTTTGATTCGTTCCGTTGCTAAATATTTTTCCGCCCGCCGGACTACACACAGCGTCAAGGGTTCTTGCGCATTGCAAGGAAAGGTGTTGTGCTGGAATCATGAAACCACCAATGCGGATTTTCGATGCTACATCCGTGCTGAGCCTGCAACAGGAGATCCAGCGTTCGGTGGAGTCCCGCTACGATCACCGCTTGCTCGCCGTCTTGTTAGTAGCACAAGGCATGACCTGTCCGGAGGTGGCGAGGCTGCTGGAATCGGCGTGCAGGAACTGGCGGTGCATCTTCTTGGCAGTTCGGCTGGCGTCCAGTCGGCCACCGGAAACCTGTCTGACTACAGGCGACGGATGGCGCTAACGTTCCGAATCATCGTGATGGGTGGCAACAGGGTCGAGACATGAAGATAGCGGTTGTTGGAGCGACGGGTGCGACGGGACGCAGAGCGGTAAAGCATGCACTTGCACAGGGACACTCCGTTACAGCCGTTGCTCGCTATCCCGAGCGACTCCCATCTGCCGACCGGCTGTCCTTCGTCCGAGCAGATGTCCTTTCCTCAGGGGGCCTGACAGGCGCTCTTGACGGCGTGGAGGCCGTCATTAGCTGCATCGGACCAGAAAAAAATCTCTCGCCAGGAACGCTCATGTCAGTCGGTGTCGCCAGCATTCTCACCGAATGCAAACGCGCGAACGTCCGACGATTCGTATTGCAAAGTGGTATCGGCTTGAGCGATGGACGCGAGCTCTCCTGGCCCAACCGCTTTGTCGTCCGCGTATCCGGCCGGATATTCACTGCTGCAATTATTGACAAGGCGGTCGCCGAGCGGATGACGCAGCAAATAGATTTGGAGTGGGTCATCGTTCGCCCGGTCGTATTAGCAGATAAGCCGGCGAAGGGGCGCTATACAGCAGGTCCGTCAGCACGAGTCGCGCCACTCGTTCCGCTTTCCTTCGACGATTGCGCCCACTGCCTGCTTCGCGCCGCGACAGATGAGCCAAACTGGATCGGAAAAATTGTCAACGTGGGTTCCTGACCCCGGAATGAGTCTCACGATTCCAGGAGAACACCTTTCCCTCCAATGCGCAGTTACTTATGACGCTGTCTTTCGTTCGAATCTTTTAACCTGCCATTCACATTTCTGAGATATGGTCCACCGCGACTTGCGGCTCCACGCCGCTTTCATGATATAAGTGGCGCTCAGTTACACAGCTGTACGGCAACTCCTGCGCGACGCACCAGCACGAACTTCACTGACGACCGTCACGCCCGCACTAGGGGCGAGGAGAAAAAAATGCCCACACCACCGAGCCCGGACCCTCGCACACCTTCCTCAAACGCTTCCATCTGGAACCGCGTCGCGCAGACCGACGATTTCAAAAAACTTCTCGCCGCCAAAAAATCCTTCGTCCTCCCCGCCACAATTTTCTTCATCCTCTACTATTTCGCGCTCCCGATTTCCGTCGGCTATTTCCCCGCGTTCGTGCAACGCAAAGTTTGGGGACCGGTAAATATCGCCTACCTATTCGCTCTCTCGCAATTCATCGTCGCATGGATCATCGCGTATCTCTACGTCCGCGCTGCCCGCGAATTCGATGCGCGCGCCGCCGCAGTAATCAAAGATCTCGGCAATCTTGAAGCGAAGGGAAACTGACCGATGAATACCACGCTCATTCTCTTTCTCGCGTTCATCGCCGTCACTTTGGGCATAACCGCCTGGGCTTCGCGCCTCTCCGGCTCCTCCGCTTCGTATTTCGCTGCGAACCGTCGCGTCAGCGCCTGGCAAAATGGCGTCGCCGTCGCCGGTGATTACATGTCCGCCGCATCGTTCCTGGGCATCGCCGGACTCATCGCCTTCTTCGGTTACGACGGCTTCATGTACTCCGTCGGCTTTCTCGTCGCCTACCTCACCGTGCTGCTCATCGTCGCCGAGCCTCTGCGCAACACGGGCAAGTACACCATGGCGGACGTTCTCGCCTATCGCCTGCACCCTCGACCGGTCCGCGCCATGGCCTCGCTCAGCACCATCACCGTCAGCACCTTCTACATGATCGCGCAAATGGTTGGCGCCGGAGCGCTCGTCGCCCTGCTGCTGAAAGATTCACACATCAGCTTTCGCCTCGCTGTCACTGGCGTCGGAATCTTGATGATCGTTTACGTCGTCTTCGGCGGCATGATCGCCACCACCTGGGTGCAGATCATCAAAGCCATCCTGCTGATCTCCGGCACGATTCTTCTCAGCTTCATGGTCCTCGCGCATTTTGGCTTTAGCCTCGGCGCATTTTTCACCGCCGTCAGCCAGGTTCATTACCACGCGCCGGACGGCACTGAAGTCGTGAAAGATTTCCTCACGCCCGGCCTGCGCTATAAACCGCCGTACGGAGCGCTGGACCTTCTGTCCCTCGGCATCGCGCTCATTTTCGGCACTGCCGGACTGCCGCACATTCTCGTGCGCTTCTACACCGTGCCTGACGCAAAAACTGCGCGCTTCTCCGTGGTCTGGGCCATGTGGCTCATCGGCATCTTCTACATCCTCACCACTTTTCTCGGCTGGGGCGCCGCCACAATCGTCGGCCGCGACTTCATCGCCAAAAACGGCGGTAACAATATGAGCGCGCCGCTGCTCGCGCAAAACCTTGGCGGCCCCGTTTTCTTCGCCTTCATTTCCGCCATCGCCTTCGCCACCATTCTTGCCGTCGTCGCTGGACTCACCAT
>Ga0209169_10000616_pt1 | contig 21699 bp, 22 predicted proteins | sample HubBroMetageWRM4_FD_188346 | JGI IMG/M metagenome (GOLD analysis project Ga0209169, IMG submission 188346) | Warmed soil microbial communities from the Hubbard Brook experimental Forest, New Hampshire - Hubbard Brook CCASE Soil Metagenome WRM 4... | ecosystem: Environmental > Terrestrial > Soil...
GGCGTGTGCCGGATGCGGGCAGGATCCGGCCTCGACCAGCGGGTTCGGTATCTGCCGCCGGTCAGGAGCGGTAGACGTTCCGTCGGTGATCTATGTCGAGGACGTAGACGATCTGGGTGTCATCGTCAATCGTGTAACGCACCCGGTATTCGCCGCGCCGGGCTCGCCATTGCCCCTCGAACGGCTTGCGCAGGGGGGCGCCGACCCTGTGCGGGTCTTCGGCGAGGGGGCCCGCGATGAACTCGAAGCATGCCCATGCGACGGCCTCGGGTAGCCGCTCGTGAAGCTGCCGTGCCGCGGTTGGTGCGATCGTGACCTGGCAGGTCACCGCCGGGTCCCGAAGTGCCCTTCCAGCGACCGCGCCACTTCCGCCAGGGACAGGCCCTCCCCGCGCGCGATCTCGTCCCGGGCCCGGGCTATCCGCTCTTGAGCGGCCGGGTCGGCGAGCAGTTCCAGCGTCGCCTCCATCGACTCCAGGTCTTCGGCTGCGATCAGGACCACGTAGTCCTTGCCGTTCTTGGTGATGTGGACCCGCTCGTGGGTCCGGCCGACTTCCTCGGCGATCTCCGAGAGCCGGGCCTTCACGTCAGACAGGGGAAGCACGCTCATAGACCAGAATTATAGTCTGAACCAACCGTGCGCGCAAAGCATGACCGGGAAGGAGAGACCACTGCCCGTTCGGAATAAATCAAAGAAAAGCCCGTCCCCGGCGCCCGCTCGGTCTCGGTCCCGGTCCCGGCTACGAGCCGTCCGCCCCGGGAGCGGCGCTCAGCTTGAGCTCCGAGCTGTGATAGGCGGCGCGCCCGGCAAGCTCCGGGCTGTACCTGGTGATGATCTGCCGGACCCGGCGGGCGGCCAGCGGCCCGAGCAGGTCGTAGCACGCGATGAACAGCTCGTGCGCCTGCGCCCGCGGCCAGGCCGGGGGCAGCAGCTCGGCGGGCAGGTCGGGATCGAGGCCGGGGAAGGCGCGCCACTCGTCCATCACCCGGGTCCTGGCGATCAGCGCGTCCCCCGGCGGCACCTCCCCGGCCGCCGCCGCGTCCCGCAGCCGCCCGGCAAACTCCACGAAGCGCTCGTACCGTGCCCGCAGCCCGTCCAGGTCCCAGGCACGAACCGGGATATCAGGCACCGGAGCCGCCGAGGCCCCAGGAGCGGCCGAGGGCGCCGAGGCCCCGGAGGACACCGCAGGCACCGATGTGGCACGGAACGCGGTGGCGGTGCCGATCCCGAGGTCCTGAAGCGACCCGATCACCTCGGCGGCGTGATTTCGCGGCGAGACCCACAGCCCGTCGTAAAGCGGGGCGAAGCCGAGCCAGCGCAGCTGCTTGCGCAGCGCGTCCCTGGCCGCCCTGTTGTCCTCGGGGATGGAGAACGCGACAAGCGACCACATCCCGTCCCATGGCTGGTTGACCGCACCGAAGGAGAAGATGCGCCGCGCGCCGTCGTCCAGGATCGCCGCCGCGCGCGAGCTCAGCCGGGAGTACGTGCGCCGCCCGGTCTTGGACGTGACGAGCAGCCCGTTGCGGGTCAGCCGGCTCAGCGCGGCCCTGGCCGCGGAGTCGCTGACGCCGAACTCGCCGAGCAGCGCGACGATCGCCGACGAGGGCAGCGGCTCGGTCCGTTGCCACCAGTAGTCACCGAGCAGGGTCAGCAGCAGCCGCGGCGGCCGCTGCGCGGCTGCGCCCGGGGAGGTCCATGGCTCGGAATCAGCCAGGTCAAGATATACGGTGCTGCTCACGGGACTGAGGATAACTTCGGCGGCTCGATGCCAAGGAACCGGAAGCAGTTACGCCACGTGATATCGTCCAGCGCGTCCTGCGAAAGCCCCATCGACAGCAGCGTCCGGCCGCACGGCGACTCCCGCGGCATGGCGGGAAAATCGGACCCGACGAACAGCCGGTCCGCGCCGAGCATGTCGACCAGGTAGCGGATCGCGCGCCGGTCGAAGACCAGCGAGTCGTAGTAGAACCGCCGCGCCAGCTCGGCCGGCCCGGCCGGCGCGGCCCATGGCGCCGCCTCGGGACCCGGCTGGCCCGGGCCGGGAGGCTCCTCGTTCCAGGTCCGCCCCCAGAACCACTGAGCCCTGGTCAGCATCAGCGGGAACCCGCCCGCCCCGTGGCTGAACGCCAGCCGCAGCCCCGGGTACTTCTCCGCGACCCCGCCGGTGATGATGGCCGCGGCCGCGAGCGAACCCTCCAGGCCAACGCCGAACGTCGCGGTCGCGGGCCCTGGCAGCCGGTCCGAGGCGACCGGCATCGCGTGCACGAAGATCGCCGTCCCGAGCCGCTCGGCCTCCGCGAAGAAGCCGTCGAACCGGTCGGCGGACAGCGAGAACCCGCCGACGTTGGAGGCGATCTCGACGCCCGCCAGCCCGGCCTTCGAAACCTCGTCAAGCGAGCCGGCGGCCACGTCGGGATCCTGCAGCGGCACCGTGCCAAGCCCGTAGATCCGCCCCGGCGCCGCCGCGCACAACCCCGCGATGTAGTCGTTCACGGCCCTGGCCAGATCCAGCCCGGGGCCGGAGGACAGCCGGTAGTTCAGCAGCGGCGGGAACGGCGAGACGACCTCCGCGTCAAGCCCGCTGGCCGCGCTCGCCGCAAGCCGCCGCTCCGCGTCGAACCAGACATCCCGCGCGGTGAACCGCATCGGCCCGGACACAAGCACCCGCGCCCCGTCATCAGCAGCCTCCATCGCAGGCCAGGAAGCGGGATCGCAGCCCAGGGGAGCCGCAGGAAACGAGCCAGGGATCACGTGCGCGTGAACGTCGACAATCACAAAAATCACGCCCCAGGCACGATGGCCACGTGCACCGCGTCCTGCCCTGGCACCTCGCCGGCCAGCGTCTCGATGGCCAGCCCGACCTCCTCTAGCCCGAACGTGTGCGTGTGCATCCGCTCAAGCGGGAACTGCCCGCTCTCGATCAGCCGGATCGCCTCCGTGTAGCCCCGCGAGTCCACGCTGAACGCGCCGACCACGGTGAGCGCCTTGTTGATGATCACGTCCGAGGACAGCGAGACCGGGCGCCCGCCCTTCAGCCCGGCGAGCACCACCCGCCCGCCCCACCGGACTGCCTGCAGCGCGTCCCGTACGGGCTGATCGGCCATCGGCGTGAGCTCAAGCACCACGTCGACGCCAAAACCACCAGTCACCTCCCGCACCCGTGTGACCGTGTCCTCCGCCTCCACGTCGATCGTCACGTCGGCGCCGAACTCCCGCGCCAGCGCCAGCTTGCCCGCATCACGCGACAGCCCGGTCACGATGATCGTGCCCGCTCCCGCGGCCCGCGAGGCAAGCACCGCGGCCAGGCCCCGCTGCCCGGCGCCGAGGATCAGCACGGTGGACCCCAGGCCGACCTCGCCGATGTGCACGGCCCAGCGCACCCCCGCGCCAAGCGGGTTGAACATCACCGCCACCTCGGCCGGGATGTCGCTGCGCACCTTGTGCAGGATCGAGTTCGGGTGCAGGTGGATGTACTCGGCGAAGCCGCCCCACGGCCCGAGCCCGCGCGAAGACGGCTGAGAGCCGCCGTGGCTGCCGATCCGGTTCCGGCAGGACATGTACCGCCCGGCCAGGCACAGGTCGCAGGACCGGCACGGGATGAGGATCTCCACCGCCACCCGGTCCCCGACCTGGACGCCCCACCGGGCCGCGGCAGAAGGACTGGCCTCCTCGATGATCCCGAGCGGCTCGTGCCCGGGCACCATCGGCAGCCACTGCTGGCTCAGGTGCCCCTTGTACGTCTCCACGTCGCTGCCGCAGATCCCGCACGCCTCGATCCGCAGCAGCCCGCCGCCGTCCGGCCCGATGACCGGCCGCGGGAACTCCCTGATCTCGATCTGCCGCGGCCCGGTCTGCACCACGGCGCGAATCGTGTCACCCATAGTCAAGCTCCGGCGTAGTACGGTCGAACTCGGTGATGTCGAGCGGGATCAGCGGGGCGGGCCCCGCGTTGTCCGATGGCGGCGTGTAGGCCCAGTACTTGGCCCGGGCGCCGCCGTCGATGACGAAATCGCAGCCGGTGATCAGCCGCGCGTAGTCCGAGCACATCCACGCCACGCAGTGGCCGATGTCGGTGGGGGTGGCCGCCTCGCCCATCGGGATGTTTCCCCGCACGTCAAACGTCCCGGCGGCACGCCACCACGAAGGCCGCGGACCAGGATCACGCAAGGGCCGCGGCGGAGAGGTACGCCCCTCCGCATGCCACTGCGCCAGAAGCTCCGGGTTGTCCGGCCGCGGCGCGGTGGGGGAGAAGCTGTTCACCCTGATCCCGTACGGCGCGAGGTCCATCGCAGCGGCGCGGACGAAGTTGGCCAGGCCCCCCTTGTGGAAGGCGTAGGCGATGAAGCCCGCCGCGCCCTGCCAGGCGTTCGAGGACAGGATCGAGACGATCGACCCCCTGATGTCCCGCTCGATCATCGCGATCGCGCCGTGCTTGGTGAACAGGAAGTTGCCGGCCGCGGCCACCGTCACCGCGCGGTTGAACGAGGCGAGGTCCTCCTCCAGGATGCCGCGGGCGTGCAGGTCGGCGGCGTTGTTGATGACGATGTCGAGTCGGCCCCACGTGTCGAGCACCGCCGCGATGTTCGCGACCACATCATCCTCGGACGACACGTCCCCGGCCAGCGCGAGCCCCACGCCGCCGTTCCGCTCGACCCGCCGCACGGCCGCCTTCGCCGCGTCAAGATCCAGGTCATTGCAGGCCACCCGGGCGCCGTAGCGGGCCAGCGCCAGCGCGATCCCGCTGCCGATGTTCGGCCCCGCCCCGGTGACCAGCGCCACCTTCCCGTCGAGGGAAACGTCCACGCGCACTCCTTCCGCTGCGGCCCAGGCAAAACCGTCACGCGTTGATGACCACGGTCTTGATCTGGGTGTAGTCGAGCACGGACTCCGCGCTCATGGTCCGGCCGAACCCGCTGTGCTTATAGCCGCCCCACGGGGCCCCGATCACCCCCCGGGACCCGAACCCGTTGATCGTCACCTGCCCCGCCTGTATCCGCCGCGCCAGCCGCACCGCCCGCCCGACGTCGGACGTCCACACGCACGCGTTCAGCCCGTACCGCGTCCCGTTGGCGATCTCCACCGCCTCGTCCTCGGAATCGAAGCTCAGCACCGACAGCACCGGCCCGAAGATCTCCTCCTGCGCGATCCGCATGTCCGGCGTGACCCGGTCGAAGATCGTCGGCTCGACGAAGAAGCCCTTGTCGTACTTCTCCCCGCTGAGCTTGTGCCCGCCGGTCACCACCTCCGCGCCCTCCTGGACCCCGATGTCCAGGTAGCCGAGCACCCGCCGCTCCTGCCGCGCGCTGATCAGCGGCCCCATCTGCACGTCCTCGTACCACGGCCCGACCCGCACCGAGGCGAACCGCGAGGCCAGCGCCTCCACCAGCGAAGAACGCATCGCCGACGGCACGAGCACCCGCGACCCCGCCGCGCACACCTGCCCGGTGTTCAAGGTGATGGACCCGACAATGACAGGAACCGCCCGCGACAAGTCCGCGTCGGACAGCACGATCTGCGGCGCCTTGCCGCCAAGCTCGACGTGCAGCGGGATCAGGTTCCGCGCGCACGCCGCCATGATCGCGGACCCGGTCTCCGGCGACCCGGTGAACGACATCCGCCGCACCAGCGGGTGCAGCGGCAGCGCCGCGCCCGCCTCGGCCCCGTACCCGGTGACCACGTTGACGACGCCAGGCGGGATGCCCGCCTCGAGCGCGAGCCGGGCCAGCAGCAGGCAGGTCAGCGGCGCGTCCTCGGCCGGCTTGACCACGATCGTGTTGCCGACCGCGATGGCCGGCGCCACGTCGGTCACGAAGATCGGCCCCGGCACGTTCCACGGGATGATGCTGCCGCATACCCCATACGGTTCACGAAGAGTCATGCCGAGCACGTCAGGCGACGCCGAGGGCAGCGTCTGCCCGGTGATCTTGTCCGCGATCCCGGCCGGGTACTCGATCACCGCGGGCACCGGCGAGGGTCCCCAGCGCGGATGCCCCACCTCCATCCGCTCCAGCAGGTCGATCTCGTCGATGTGCGACCGGCACAACTCCGCCCACCGGCGCAGCAACGAAGCCCGGATCACCGGGCTGGTGTCCCGCCAGCCGGGGAAGGCGTCCGCGGCGGCCCGCACCGCGGCGTCGATGTCCGCCGTGCCGCTGCGCGGCACCCGGCCGAGCACGTCCCCGGTCGCCGGGTTGATGACGTCGATCGTCTCGCCGCCCGCGGCGGATACCCACTGCCCGCCGATGAGCTGTTTTCCGTCGGTAAGCAGGGCCCTGGGGTCGGCCACAGTGTCCGGCCCGGCCGATGCGGTGCTGGTCATAATCGCTCCTCCCGGCGCACGGGCACACGATATATGACACTTTGAGCGACGGGAAGCGCGTGATATGAAAACAATGGACACACCCGCATGCCGAAGGAAGCCGAGGGACGATGATGAAGACCCGGGCCGCGGTTCTGCGCAAGGGCGGCACGCCGTGGGAGCTCACCGAGCTTGACCTGGACGAGCCGAAGGCAGGCGAGGTCCTCATCCGGATGGAGGCGGCCGGCCTGTGCCACTCCGATGAGCACATCCGCAACACCGGCACCGCGCGCCTCCCGCTTGTCGGCGGCCACGAGGGCGCCGGCGTGGTCGAGAAGGCCGGCCCAGGCGTCACCAGGGTGAAGGAAGGCGACCGGGTGGCCTGCTCCTACATCCCGGTCTGCGGCACCTGCAGGTACTGCTCGACCGGGAAGCAGAACCTCTGCGACGCGGGCAAGTACGCCGGCATCGGCTGCCTGCGGGACGAGACGTTCCGGTTCCACGACGGGGACCAGGACCTCGGCGGCATGTGCGTGGTCGGCTCCTTCGCCCAGTACGCGGTGCTGTCGGAATGGTCCTGCGTGAAGATCGAGGACTACGTGCCGATGGAGATCGCCGCGCTGGTCAGCTGCGGGGTGACCACCGGGTTCTGCTCGGCCATCTACGCCGGCGACGTGCGCCCCGGCGAGACCGTGGTGATCTTCGGCACCGGCGGCGTCGGCATGAACGCGGTGCAGGGCGCCAGGTTCGCCGGCGGCAAGAACGTCATCGCGATCGACCCGGTCCAGTACAAGCTGGATCAGGCCCTGCAGTTCGGCGCCACGCACACGTTCGACGACCCGGTCAAGGCCAAGGAGGTCCTCATCGACCTGACCCGCGGCCAGCTCGCGGACAAGGTGATCTGCACGGTCGGCGAGATGGACAACGAGGTGATCAAGGCGGCCGTCGACATGACAGGCAAGGCAGGCACGGTCGTCATCACCGGCGTCGGCTACTACGACATGGTGCTGCCCGGCGGCATCCTGATCGGCTACCACCGGCGGCTGCAGGGCTCGCTGTTCGGCGGCGCGAACCCGCTGTACGACATCCCGATGATCCTCGGCCTCTGGCATGCCGGCCACATCAAGCTGTCCGAGCTTGTCACCAGGCGTTACACCCTGGATCAGATCAACGAGGGATACCACGACCTGATGGAGGGCATCAACCTCCGCGGCGTCATCATCCACGAGCACTAAACCGAGGACCCCAAGCAATGCCCAACCCCATCCTTGACCCCACCGGCACAACCGCAACCGCCGCAAAGGCACAAGCCCCGCGCGCCAAACGCCGCAAGGACCTCAACGGCGCCACCGTAGGCCTGCTCGTCAACACCAAGCAGAACGCCGCCCCGTTCCTCGACGAGGTAGGCCGGCTCCTGGCGCAGCGGTACGGCGCCACCGTCACCATGGCCCGCACCAAGGTCAACTTCGCCGCCCCGGCCCCCGAGGACCTGGTCAAGGAGATGACCACGAGCTGCGACGTGATCATCACCGGCATCGGCGACTGCGGCTCGTGCAGCGCGTCTGCCGTCGCCGACGGCATCGCGTTCGAGGCCGCGGGCCTGCCCGCCGCCGCGATCTGCAGCGACGCGTTCCGTGTCACCGCCGACGCGATGGCCGACCTCCAGGGCGCCCACGGCTACCGCTACGCCACCACCCCGCACCCGGTCGCCGTGCTCACCCCGGACCAGGTCCGCGAGCGCGCCGCCGTAGTCCTCGACGATGTGGTTGCGCTGCTGACCACATGACGGACGACACCACCCCGGACCCCGACGCCGCCCAGGCCGCCATCGAGTACTGCTACGACCGCGACTGGTCCGACGGCCTGCCGCTCGTGCCCGCCTCCCAGCCGCTTGTCGATCGGTTTCTCGCCACCACGACAAGGAACCCCGACGAGGTGATCGGCGAGCTCGAGCAGGTCGGCCGGAACTGCACCGTCTACCTGGCCGCGGTCAACGCCGCCATGGCCGGCTGCCGGCCCGAGTACTTCCCCGTGGTGCTCGCCGCCTTCGAGGCGCTGATGCGCGAGCGCGCCGCCCGCGGCGGCGGCTGGCAGTCGACAAGCGGCCCAGCGCCGATGATCGTGGTCAACGGCCCGATCCGGCATGAACTCGGCTTCAACACCGCCGGCGGCGCGTTCGGCCCCGGTTTCCGGCCGAACGCGACCGTGGCCCGCGCCATCGGCCTGATCGTCCGCAACGCGTTCGGCATCCGCCCGCATGTGCTCGAGCAGGCCACCCAGGGCCTGCCTGGCCGCTGGTCGATCTGCCTGGCGGAGAACGAGGAGGAGTCCCCGTGGCCGCCGTTCGCCACCGAAGGCGGCCAGCCGGAAGGGGCCAGCGCGGTATCCGCCACCCTGCTGCGCACCTGCGAGTTCGTGGACAACCGGCACACCCCCGACCCCGAGCAGGTGCTCTGGGACGTCGCCGACACGATCTCCCGCACCGGCTCGCTGATCTTCAAGGACACCTCGGCAGGCGTGGTGTTCTGCCCCGAGCACGCGCAGATGCTGGCCGGCGCCGGCTTCTCCAAGCAGGCCGTCCAGGAGTGGCTGATCGAGCACTGCGGCCGCACCGGCGCCGACCTGCGCCGGGCAGGCAAGAACGGCCTGCGCGGCATCGCCCGCTTCGCCGACCCGGACACCGCCGCGGACGGGCAGTTCAGCCGCATCCTGCCCTCGCGCAGGCACGTCCCGATCGTGGTGGCCGGCGCCCGCAACGCGGCGATCTCCATGGTGGTCAGGATCTTCGGCGAGTGGTCTGGCACCGTGATCCCGATCCCGCCGACTCCGGCCAAGGTCACTTCATGATTTATCCAGAACGGGCAGTGGTGCTTGCCTCCGCCCTGGCTGCCGACGGTTACCGGATGGAATTCGCCGAAGACGGCGACCGGCTACGTGTCACGATCATCGCTACGCCTGATGCGTGCGCCGACTGCCTCGTCCCCAAGGACCTGATGCGCGGCATGCTCGAACAGCAGCTCGGCGTCCCGGCCGACCGCATTGACCTGACCTATCCACGGGATACTGTGTAACTCCCTCACCCCCGCCTCGCCAGGAATGAGGTCCGCCCATGGCCCCCCGCACCACCCCCCCGTTCCGCGCCGACCACGTCGGCAGCCTGCTGCGCCCGCCCCGGCTGCTGCAGGCCCGCGACGACTTCGCCGCGGGCCGGATCACGGCCGCTGACCTGCGGGCGGTGGAGGACGAGGAGATCCCGGGCGCGATCAGGATGCAGGAGGAGGTGGGCCTGCAGTCCGCCACCGACGGCGAGTTCCGCCGCGCCTCCTGGCACATGGACTTCATCTACGCCCTCGGCGGGGTGTCCAAGGCGCCGGGGAACCTGAAGGTCCAGTTCCATAACGCGGCGGGCGACATCGAGTTCACCCCGGCGTCGATCCAGGTCGACGGGAAGGTACGGATCGACGAGACGATCTTCGGCGACGCGTTCACGTTCCTGAAGTCGCACGTCACCACGGCCGTGCCCAAGCTCACCATCCCGTCGCCGAACATGGTGCACTACCGCGGCGGTCCGGCCATGCTCGACCCGGCGGTCTACCCGGACATCGAGGAGTTCTGGGCCGACCTGGCCGCCGCCTACGCCGACGAGGTGGCCCGCCTCGGCGCGCTCGGCTGCACCTACCTGCAGTTCGACGACACCTCCCTGGCCTACCTCAACGACCCCGCGCAGCGCGCCGAGATCGCCGAGCGCGGCGAGGACGCCGAGCACATGCACCTGCGCTACATCAAGCAGATCAACGACGCGGTCAAGAACAGGCCCGCGGACATGGCCATCACCACGCACATGTGCCGCGGCAACTTCCGCTCCTCCTGGGTCGCCTCCGGCGGCTACGACTTCGTGGCCGAGGCCCTGTTCTCCGAACTCGACGTCGACGGCTTCTTCCTCGAGTACGACGACGAGCGCTCCGGCGGCTTCGAGCCGCTCCGCTTCGTCCCCCCGGGCAAGATGGTCGTCCTGGGCCTGGTCACCACCAAGCGCCCGGAACTGGAGTCCTCCGACGACCTCAAGCGCCGCATCGACGCCGCGGCCAAGTACGTCCCCCTGGACCAGATCTGCCTGTCCGGCCAGTGCGGCTTCTCCTCCACCTCGGAGGGCAACGCCGTAACTCCCGCCGACCAGCTAGCCAAGCTCCGCCTGATAGTGGAAACCGCGCGCCAGGTCTGGGGCTAGCCTCAGAGCGCGAGTTCTGCGCGCGCCCGTTCGATGTCGCGCTTGTTCTTCAGCAGTACCGGGAGGGTGCGGCTGACCGCGGCCGCGTCCAGCGTGGTCACGCCGAGCAGGGCAAGGCTCCGCGCCCAGTCCACGCTCTCCGAGATGCTCGGCGGCTTGTCCAGCTCAAGCGATCGCAGCGCGTGGATGATCCTTGCCGCCTGCCCGGCCAGCGCCGCGTCCAGGCCTGGCACCCTGATCCGGATTATCTCGCGTTCCCGTTCCTGGCCGGGATAGTCCAGGTGCAGGTACAGGCAGCGGCGCTTAAGCGCGTCTGACAGCTCCCTGGTGGCGTTCGAGGTCAGGAACACCAGCGGCGACCGCCGGGCGGTCAGGGTCCCGAGCTCGGGGATCGAGACCTGGAAGTCCGAGAGGACCTCGAGCAGGAGCGCCTCGGTCTCGACTTCTACCCGGTCGACCTCGTCGATCAGCAGTAGCACCGGGTCGGTCGCCCGGATGGCTGCCAGCAGGGGCCGCTCGAGCAGGAAGTCCTGGGTGAAGATGTTCGCCTCCGTCTCGTCCCAGGATTCCTCGTGGCCGGCCTGGATGCGCAGCAGCTGCTTCTTGTAGTTCCACTCGTACAGCGCCTTGGCCTCGTCGATGCCCTCGTAGCACTGCAGCCTCAGCAGCCGTGACCCTGTGACGACGGCGGCGGCCTTGGCCAGCTCGGTCTTGCCCACCCCGGCCGGCCCCTCGATCAGCAGTGGCTTGCCGAGCCCGTCTGCCAGCAGGAGGGCGTCGGCGATGGCGTCGTCGGCAAGGTACCCGGCATCCCGGAGCCGGTCCTTGATCGGCGTCGGCCCGGCAAACCGGTCAGTCATGGCCGTCTAGGCAGCGGCTCAGAACTCGACCGGCTCGGTCGGGAACTGGCCGCTGCTGATCAGCTCGGGGATCTTCAGGCTGGCGTTCTCCCAGACCAGCAGCATGGAGCGCTTGGGCGAGTAGCCCTGGTGGCGGATGTCGGACGGCATCGCCGCCACGTCGCCGGCCTTCATGATGACCTTGGCCCGCTTCCGGCCGGTGTCCCGGTCCTCGACGTCCCAGATGATCTCGTCGGAGAGCTGGACGAACCACTCGGCGCGGTCGTTGCCGTGGATGATCGGGAGGATGTACTCCTCGGTCGTCGGGCAGTACAGCGAGTCACGGCATACGCTGACCACGCTCGGGTTCCAGGTCACCACCGAGCGTGACAGGTAGGAGAACAGGTTGAACGAGCCGACCTCGGCCTCGAACCCCGGCTCGGCGTAGACCTCGGGCTCATCCTGCGTCACGTCGGCGAACATCCGGTTGACCGGGTGCCCGCTGGCGTCGTCGCGCAGCGGCTCGTCGCCGGGAAGCGACACCATCCGCTTCGCGGTGACGCGGTGCCGGGTGACGGCCGCGGTGTTGTCCCCGTGCTTGAAGCCGAAGGCGGACCCGGTCTCCTGCGGGCTGGCGAACGGGTCGAACCCCTCGTTCGTCCAGTTGTCGAGCATCCTCGCGAACATCTCCCGGATGACGGGGGTGTCGAGGTTCTCCATGTGGTCGAGTTCTGCCTTGCGGTAGGCGTCGTTGTACCGGCCGGCGAACAGGTCCACGGTCCCGTAGTGGTTGACCGTGCCGAGCACGCCGTCGAAGTTGACGATGCCGTAGAAGAACTCCCAGGCGACATCGCGCTGCAGCGCGCGCAGGAACGCGTCAACGCTCATCACGTGCCGGCCGGTGGGCCAGGTGACGTACGCGAAGTACTCGTCCCGGCTGAAGCGGAACTCCCCGAGGGAGAACTCGAGGTAGCCGAACTCGTTCGGCTCCTGCCCCTGGCCGGCTGCCGGAACCTGTGCGGTGCTCATGGCCGATCCCTCCGATACACGCCGGTCACGCGGTCTGGCAGATCTCGGCCCAGCGGTACTGGGTGTCGACGCCTTCGACCGTCTGGATGAGCAGTACGGCCGGCCGGCCCGAGCCGTACCGGTACGCCCTGCCCGCGGGCAGCAGGGTGAGGTGGCCGCGCCTGGCGACCACCCGGCCCATCGCCGTGCCGGTAACCTCCCCGGCGACGCCAACCGAGCCGTTGGGGGGCAGGTCCTGCGAGCCGTCCAGCGTCCGCAGCGTGAACTCCACCTCGCCCTCGAGGACGAGCGCGCTCTGGTCGTGCGAGCAGGCGCGCCACCCGGAGACCCCCTCGACCCGGACGACTTCGAGCACGTACTCGAAGTTCTTCCCGACGGCGATCTGCTCGAACGGCTTGGCCAGGGAGGCGACTTCGAAGATATTGGAGAAGGCGTAGTTCTTGGGGTCGTCGTCGATGACCTCGACCCCGCCCTTCTCATAGTCGTCCAGGGACGCCAGCCGCGTAACGTAGGTCATGGGCACGCTCCGCTCACCATCCGGACAAAAGTTCGCGTAGTAAGCCAAGTCTTGCACCTGACTCCCGCCCACGCCACGTCTATGGGCCGTGCCCTGCTGGCCTGCCGCCCGTGACGACTACTTCAGCACCGTGGTCCCCGAGCGGGCTCACCCCGCGGAGCATCACCTTGGAGCAAGGCCTGAACGTCCGCCGCCACGGCGCGTCAGCCCGCGCCTGGCCGCCTGCCCCCCCTGCCCCCCCAGCCCGCCGGCGGCGGCGGAGCCGCGGACGGCGGCTCGCCGGGGCGCAGCACGCCGGCCCCCACGGAGATGGCGCGGAGCTGGGCGAGAACGTCGGGAAGATCGTGCGAGCGAGGCAGGTAGCAGACGAGTTCGGTCGCGCCGGCGTGCAGCAGCCTCGCCGCCGCGGCCTGGCACTCCTCAAGCGTGCCGAACAGCCCCTGGTCCCTGGGATGCCCGGTCGCGGCGAAAAGCTCCTCGCCGTCCGCCCTGGCGCGCGCCTCGGCGCTGGTCCTGCCCACCGACACGGCCACCTCGACCAATACCGGCCGCCCGGCCGCCGCCGCGGCGCCGCTGCCGACCGCGGCGTCCAGATCGCGATCGGGCAGGACCGGCACGAAGATCGCGGCCGCCGCGGCCCCCGCCAGCTGACCGGCGTCCGTGACCGACGGCAAGGCCAGGCCACCGCCGAGGGCATCCCGCAGCTCCGCGAGGACTCCCGGCCACGGCTCAGCGAGCTGCCCCTGGCAGGAGACTGCGAGCCGGATCGGGAAACCACGGACCGTTCGGTATCCCGCTGGTATCCCGGGCACGGCGGGAAGCCGGCCCGAGTCCACGATCAGCCCGGCGGCCGCCGGCCCCGACTCGGACCCGAGCACGCCGAGCAGCTCAGCCAAGTCCGCCGCGGGCGGTCCGGTCAGCGGCGGCTCGCGCCACCACACCCCGGCGAGTTCCAGGCGGCCGGCCAGCCTGGCCACCTGACCCGCGGCAGGAACGCCGGCCCGGCCGTCCGCCACCACGCTGAGCGCGAGCAGCCTGGCCGCCGACCGGGTGGCCGGCGCGGCCGCCGCCGCCGGCTCTGGCCCGAGGTCGGCCGACGCTCGTACCCTTTCGCCCATGGGGCAGAATGCTAGCCGCGCACCAGGCACGGCGGCCATGGCGCCGGGCGGGACGCTCGTCGAGGCGCTCGCCGCGTTCGCCGGGCGGCTGCGCTGGCTTGGCCTCGACCTGTCCATCGTCGAGCTGACCGACGCCCTGCGGGCGGTCCAGCACTGCGGCCTGGAGGACCGGGACAGGTTCCGCCGTCTGCTGCGGATCACGATGGTCAAGCGGTCCGCGGACATCGCCGCCTTCGACGCCGCCTTCGACCTGTTCTTCCCGGCTGCCGCGGCCGTCAAGACGCAGCAGGCGGACACAGGGCCGCCGGGGAACGGGATCGCGGCGCAGGCGGCCGACCCGGTCGCGAAGGATGACCTGCTGAACCGCCTGGTCGCCGCGCTTCGCGGCGAGCCAGGCGCTGGCATGCAGGCACTGGCCGAACAGGCCGTCGCCGCGTTCGCGGGCCTCGGCACCGGCCGGCTGGCCGGCTCGGAGCGGTACTACCAGTACCGCGTGCTGCGGCAACTCGACGTCAGCGAACTGCTGCTGCGCGCAATGCGCCTGCAGGAGCAGGCCGATCCGCCTGGCCTGGAACGGCGGCTTGCCGCCGTCGAGCAGCAGGACCGGCTGCAGGACCTGCGTGCCCAGATAGCCGCCGAGCTGCGGTGGCGGCTCGCCAGCCTGGGCGGTGCCGAGTCATCGCTGGACAGCCTGCGGGAGTCGATCGAGGACGTGGACTTCCTGCGAGCCGGTCCGGCGGAGCTGGCCGCCATGCGGCAGGCCGTCCGGCCGCTGGCCAGGCGGCTCGCAGCGGCAGCCCGCCGGCGCCGGAAGCTGCACAGCTCAGGGCGGCTGAACGTCCGCAAGACCATGCGCCGCGCGGTGGCGGACGGCGGCGTGCCGATGAACCCGGCCTGGCAGCAGCGGCGGCGCCCGCGGCCGCAGCTCGTCGTGCTGTGCGACGTGTCCGGCTCAGTCGCTGAGTTCGCGAAGTTCACGCTGTCCCTCCTGCACGCGCTGCACGCCGAGCTGCCGCGGCTGCGATCCTTCGTCTTCGCCGACGGGCTGGCCGAGGTGACCGACCTGGTCCGGGCAAGTCCGGGGGTGATCGACACCAGGCTCCTGCTGTCCAGGCCGGGCGTTGTGCGCCGCGACGGGCACAGTGACTACGGAGCGGTCCTCGGCCAGTTCCTCAACGACCACGGGGGCAGCCTGTCCCGGGACTGCGTCCTGCTCATCTGCGGCGACGCCAGGGGAAACTACCGCGCGTCGCGGGCGGACCTGCTGCACGCGCTGCGGCTGCGGGTACGCCGCGTTCACTGGCTGAACCCCGAACCGCGGGCTCGGTGGGATACCACCGACTCCCGGATCGGCGAGTACGCCGTCGACTGTGACACGGTGACCGAAGTGCGCAACCTCCGCCAGCTCACCGAATGGGTCGACGCCCTGATGAGGTAAGCCGCCGTCGCCGCGGGACCAAGGGTTGTGGGTCCGGCACAAGGCCGGCGCGCGCGCGGGCAAGCGCCGGGACAAGCGCTGCTGTCGGCGCGGAGCGTTGCGTAATCGAGTCTTGCGGCCGATCCGGGCGGATCCTAGTATCCAAGACAAATCGCATGACGCTCGACATATCTCTTGTCACGTTATTTTCACCAGGCGCCTCGATATCGAGTGGGTGAATGCCATGAGGTTTGGCTCAACGGGGCTAAGGACAATGCGAAGAATCTTCCTCGGGGGTACGGCCGTGCTGTTGGCCGTCGCGGCGGCCGCCTGCAGTAGCAGCAGCAGCACGACGACGAGCACCACCGCGCCGGCGAGCAGCGGACCCAAGGAGGGCGGGTCGCTCACGGTCCTCGAGGCCACGGGCTACTCCGGTGACTGGCCGGACGGCCTCGACCCGGCGACGAACATCGACGGCGCCGCGGACCAGGACTACATGGACGCCGTCTACGGCGAGCTGTTCGAACTCGGCCCGAAGGGCGCCATCATTCCCGACCTGGCGACCGGCTCGTCGATCTCCAGCGACGCCAAGACGATCACGCTGGACATCCGCCCGGGCGTGAAGTTCACCGATGGCACGCCGTTCAACGCCGCCGCGGTGGTGTGGAACATCGACCGTGACCTCAAGTCGGCGTGTACCTGCAAGCCGACCTGGCCGGTCACGTCGGTCACCGCGACCGGCCCGGACACGGTGCAGATCAAGCTCAGCGCGCCCGACGGCGCGTTCATCGACGAGATCTTCGACTCGACCGCGGACTGGATCGCCTCCCCGACGGCCGTGCAGAAGATGGGCGAGAAGGCGTTCGCGGTCAAGCCGGTCGGGGCCGGCCCGTTCGAGGTGGTCAGCGACACGCTCAGCTCGGTGCTCGTGCTGAAGAAGAACCCCGGCTACTGGCAGGCGGGCCGCCCGTACCTGAGCACCCTCACGTTCAAGTCGGTCGCAAGCGACGAGGCGGGGTACGAGGCCCTGCTCGCCCACGAGGGCCAGGTCTACGTCGACATGTCCACACCCTCGCTGCTTGAGGAGGCGTCGAAGAGCTCGAGCCTGGAGGTCGAGAACCAGCTCAGCACGTCACCGTACGACCTGCAGCTCAACACGAAGATCGCGCCGTTCAACAACCCCAAGGCCCGGCAGGCCATCTACGCGGCGACCAACTTCGGGCCGATCCTGCAGCACGTATTCGACAACATGTACCCGTCCGTCCAGGGGTTCACCGGACCCGGCGGGATCTGCTATAGCCCGACCGTGCCCGGTTACCAGGGGTACGACCCGACCCTGGCCAAGTCGCTGGTCCAGCAGAGCGGCCTGAACAAGGTCACGATCAACCTGGGCACGATCCAGAACCTGGTGGCGCAGGAGACCACCGAGGCCCTGCAGACCGAGTGGGCCGCGGTAGGGATCAAGACCACCATCCACGACTACGCGCTGGCCCCGCTGATCGCCCAGTTCGTCTCGGGCAAGTGGCAGTCGATGATCCAGACCGCGGGCTCCTACGACCCGGCGGCCGGGGTCGGCGTCGGCTTCAGGTTCTCCTCGACCTCGCCGTTCAGCGGCGTGCACGACCCGCACCTGGACTCGCTGCTGAACCAGGCCGCGGCGCTCACCAGCCTGAGCCAGCGCTGCGCGATTTACAACCAGGCCGCGGACTACATCGCCAAGCAGTACTACGGACCGTTCTACTTCGCCTTCGCGCCGGCCAACGTGGCCGTCAAGGGCGTGGTCGGCCCCGGCCTGACCCAGCCGCTGCCGGCCGTGGTCGTCACGCCGACCATCCTGTGGGAGGACGTGGCTTACGGCAGCTGAGAACGGAAAGCACCACACCATGGCGGTAGCCGAGCAAACAGCCAGGGAACAGGCCGAACCCGGCGCGCGAGCAGGCCTCGCGCGCCGGGCTCTCGGCTCGCCCAGCCTCCGGTACGCGGGCCGGCGGCTGCTTGCGGCGATCCCGGTGCTGTGGGGCGTGACGTTCCTGACCTTCGTGGTGATGAACCTGCTGCCAGGCGACGCGGCCCAGGAACTGCTCGGCGCCAACGCGACACCGGCGGAGGTGCACCAGCTGGAGGTCCAGCTGCACCTGAACGAGCCGTTCTGGGTCCGTTACGGTGGCTGGCTCGGCGGCGTCTTCCACGGCAGCCTCGGCACGTCGGTCGTCAACAGCGAGAACGTGACGACGATCCTCGGCACGCGGCTGCCGGTCACCGCGGAGCTGCTGCTCTACGCCTTCGTCGCGTCGATCGCGCTCGCCGTCCTGGTCGCGATCCTCGCCGCCCGCAAGCCGAACGGCGTCGTGGACCGGCTCAGCATGGTGGTCAGCATGACCGGGCTTTCCATCGCGCCGTACGTCCTGGCCCTGGTGCTTGTCTACATCTTCGCGGTGCGGATCCAGTGGTTCCCCGCCATCGGCTACACCTCGCTGACCGCCAACCCGGTGGAAAACATCAAGTCGCTGACGCTGCCCGCGATCTCAATCGGCTTCCCGCTGTTCAGCGTCTACACCCGGCTGCTGCGCGCGGACATCGTCGAGCAGATGCAGCGCGAGGACTACATCGTGACCGCGCGGGCCAAGGGCGTGCGGCCGTGGCGGATCCTGATCAGGCACGCGCTGCCCAACTCGATGTTCGGGCTGATCACGCTGGTCGGGCTGAACCTCGGCACGCTGGTCGGCGCGACCGCGATCATCGAGCCGATCTTCTCGCTGCCCGGCGTGGGCGCGATCTTGATCCAGTCCATCGACGACCACGACGTGCCCGTCGTGGAGGGGATCGTCCTCGTCTTCGGCGTGGTCGTGGTGGTCGCCAACCTGCTTGCGGACCTGTTGTACACGGCCCTTGACCCGAGGATCCGGTATGAGCGCTCCGCTTCCTGAACTGCTGGCCCCCGGCGCCGCGGTCGAGCGCGCGGCGGTGCGGCCGCGGGCCCGCGGCGGCTTGGCCCGCGGGCTGCGGCTCTGGCTGCCAGCCGGGTTCCTCATCCTGCTGCTGGGTGCGTGCTTCATCTGGCCGAACGTCTACCCGGTGCCCAACCCGGTGCGCGGCAGCGTGCTGCAGTCCGGCCTGCCGCCGCTGTCTCCCGGGCACATCTTCGGCACCGACCCGGTCGGCAACGACGTGTTCTCCCGCATCCTGTACGGCGGCCAGGTCTCCTTCGAGGTCGGGTTCGCCGTCACCGCCATCGGTCTGGTGATCGGCAGCCTGCTCGGCATCGCCGCCGGGTACTGGGGCGGCGTCACGGACACGATCATCTCGCGCGTGCTCGACGTGCTGATCGCGTTCCCCGCGCTCGTCCTGGCGCTTGCCATCGCCGAGGGCCTGGGCCCCAGCGAGGTGCACGTCATCTGGGCGCTTTCTGTCTTCAGCATCCCCGCCTTCGGCCGGATCGCGCGGGGCGCCACGCTGGCGCTGCGGGAGCAGACCTTCATGCTCGCGTCCAGGCTGTCGGGCACCAGGGGCTGGCGGGTGATCCTGCGCCACATCATCCCCAACGTCATGCCGCAGCTGATGACGTTCAGCCTGCTCGGCGTCGGCGTGGCGATCATCCTCGAGGGAGCGCTCAGCTTCCTCGGCCTCGGCATCCCGCTGCCCGAGGCGAGCTGGGGCAGCATGATCGCGCAGGGCCAGCAGACCCTGTCGGCCTCCCCGGACCTGGTGCTGATCCCGAGCGCGTTCCTGTTCGCCACGGTGGTGTCGCTGAACCTCGTCGGCGATTCCCTGCGGGAACGCTGGGCCAATCCGATCGGGCAGAGCCGGTGAGCGATGCCCTACTCGAGGTCGATGACCTCCATGTGACCTTCGCCGGGCGCGGCCGCGAGCTACGCGCGGTCGACGGGGTGAGCTACCGTGTCTACCCCGGGCAGACGCTCGCCATCGTCGGCGAGTCGGGCTCGGGCAAGACGGTCAGCTGCCGCGCGGTGATGGGGCTGCTGCCGCAAGCCGCGGTGGTCACCGGCTCGGCCCGGTTCCAGGGCCTGCAGCTGATCGGGCTGGCCGAGGACCGGATGCGCCAGCACCGCGGCGCGGACGTCGCGATGGTGTTCCAGGATCCGACCCGGTCGCTGAACCCGACCATGCGGGTCGGCGCCCAGATCGCTGAGGCGGTCCGGACCCACCGGCAGGTCGGCCGGGCCCAGTCCCGCGAGGAGGCCGTCGAGCTGCTCCGCCTGGTCCACATCCCGCTGCCGGAACGGCGCTGCCAGGAGTACCCGCACCAGCTGTCCGGCGGCATGCGGCAGCGGATCATGATCGCCATCGCGCTGGCCAGCCGCCCCAGGCTGCTCATCGCCGATGAGGCCACCACCGCGCTCGACGTCACCACCCAGGCCCAGATCATGGACCTGCTGCTCGAGCTGCAGGCCGAGCTCGGCATGGCGCTGATGCTGATCAGCCACGACCTGGGGCTTGCCGCTTCCTACGCGGACGAGGTGATCGTGATGTACGCCGGCCGGATCGTCGAGCAGGCCCCGGCCCGGCGGCTGTTCACCCACGTCAGGATGCCGTACACGCAGGCGTTGTTCGAGGCCATACCGCGGCTCGACCGTCCCGCGCACTCGCCGCTGCCCGTCATCGGCGGCCGCCCGCCCGACCTGGCCGCGCTTCCGCCCGGCTGCTCGTTCGCGCCCCGCTGCCGGAACGCGGCCGACGACTGCCGCGCCGCCGCGCCGCCGCTTACCGAGCAGGAGCCAGGCCACCGGTGGGCGTGCTGGCACCCCGTGGATGCCTATGCGGGGGGGTCTGGGGGGGTCGTCCCCCCTGGCTACGGAGGTGCGGCATGACCCACGGCGAACCTCTTCTCCAGGTCAGAGACCTCGTCCAGGAGTTCGTGGTCCGCGACCGCGGCGGGGTCAAGGGCGGCGTGGTGCAGGCCGTCTCAGGCGTCTCGTTCGACATCCAGGCGGGGGAGACCCTCGGCATCGTGGGCGAGACCGGCTCAGGCAAGTCCACGCTTGCGCGGTCCGTGCTGCAGGCGCCGCGGCCGAAATCGGGCTCGGTCACCTTCCGCGGCACCGACCTGGTCACGCTGCGCGGCACTAGGCTGCTGCAGGTCCGGCGGCACCTGCAGATGGTGTTCCAGGACCCGTTCGGCTCACTGGACCCGAAGTGGCGGGTGCGGGACATCGTGGCCGAGCCGCTGGTCGCCTACCGGACCGGTGACCGGGCGGCCCGGCGCGATCGGGTCGACCAGGTGCTCGAGCTTGTCGGGCTTGATCCCGCCGCGCATGGCGGGCGCCACCCCAGGGAACTGTCCGGTGGCCAGGCCCAGCGCGTCGCCATCGCCAGGGCGGTGGCGCTTTCCCCCGCGCTGATCGTCTGCGACGAGGCGGTCTCCTCGCTTGACGTACTCATCCAGGCCCAGGTGCTGAACCTGTTCGAGCGGCTCCGCGCCGAGCTCGGCCTGTCCTACCTGTTCATCGCGCACGACCTGGCCCTGGTCAAGCAGGTCAGCGACCGGGTGGCGGTGATGTACCTGGGCAAGCTGTGCGAGGTGGGCCCCGGCGACTCGGTCTACCGTCAGCCGCTGCACCCCTACACCCGGGCGCTGCTCGACTCCATCCCGAGCACCGACCCCGCGGCGACCCGCGCCGCCAGCACGATCAAGGGCGAGCTGCCCTCGCCGATCCACCCGCCAAGCGGCTGCCGGTTCCGCACCAGGTGCCCGCGGGCAGCAGAGCTTTGCGCCGCCGAGGAGCCGCAGATGCGGGAGCTGGCCACGGGCCACTCCGTGGCCTGCCACTTCCCCCTGGCCGGGACCGAAGGCGCCGTGTCCGCGGCAAGCACCACGGCCCGTTCTGCAGAAAAATAGGAGAGACTCCGCGATGAGGATCCGCGTCCTGCTCGAGCCGCATCACGGCGCCAGCTACGCGCAGATCCTCGCGCTGGCGCGGGCGACCGAGGAGGCGGGCTTCGACGCCTTCTTCAGGTCCGACCACTACCTGGGCATCGACGCGGACGACACCGGCTACCGGCCGACCGATTCGTGGACCACGCTGGCGGGCCTGGCCGTGCAGACCGAGCGGGTGCGCCTCGGCACGCTGGTGACCGCCAGCCCGAGCACCCACAGCGATCTGTTCTGGGCACTGCGCGGCGGCGGCGGGAACTTCGGCGTCGTCACGTCGTTCACCTTCCGCTGCCACGACATCGGCGAAGGCGGCACCGTCATCGCCGGCCCGGTGTTCTACGACCTGGCCGACGTCGGCCA
>Ga0209169_10000619_pt1 | contig 21668 bp, 16 predicted proteins | sample HubBroMetageWRM4_FD_188346 | JGI IMG/M metagenome (GOLD analysis project Ga0209169, IMG submission 188346) | Warmed soil microbial communities from the Hubbard Brook experimental Forest, New Hampshire - Hubbard Brook CCASE Soil Metagenome WRM 4... | ecosystem: Environmental > Terrestrial > Soil...
CCGGCGCCATTGCACTTTCGGGCTCGGGCGGCGCTCGGCCTGTTGAACGGGATCGCCCTTCAACGCATCGAGGTCGCGCCAGTCCTTCTGGAAGGCTTCGAACGCTGCGAGGTTGTGTGGGTCGGCGTCGCACCAGCGCAGCCACTCGTTGACGTCTTCCTCGGTACGCTCTGGATTCTCCATTCTGAGCAGCCATTCGCTGGCCTGCTGGAGGCAGTTGAGTCTGGCGTCCTCGCTCGTCGGTTCATCCATATTCATGACTGCACCTTGTTCCAGGCATCCGTGGCCGAGCTGCCTTCCCGTCGCAGCCGGATATAGAGCAGCGCTCGGGAGACATATTTTCGGACCATGCGTTCCGAGAGCTGCATGAGATCGGCGGCCCGTGGGAACGATTCGTCCTCCAACTTGATCAGGCGAAATGCCTCCCGATATTTTTCCGGGAGCTCCGCGACGGCCGCCCGCAATAGCGCGAGCTCCTCCCCGGCCAGCACTGTTCTTTCGGCGACTGCTTCTTGAAACAAGTCATCAAGGGAGGTGAGTTGATCGAGTCGGCCGCGCGCATAGCGTTGCCGGATCCGGTCGACCGCTAAATTTTCGGCGACCCGGAACAGGTAGTGGCGCATGAAGCTGGGCGTGCCGGGGCAGCGGTCGAGCTGCAACATTTTGACGTACGCTTCCTGCGCGATCTCGTTGGCTTCCTGTTCATTCCTCAGGCGCGCATTGATGAACCGGACCAACGTGCGGTTGTGCTCGCTGAACAGGCTGGACAGGGCAGACGCGCGGGTCTGCGGCCCGGCCTCATCGGACCGCTCTTCGCCGCTCAACGGTTCGAATCGCTTCACTTAAGGGCACCTGTCTTTCCGCGGACGCTGCTGAAGCCTTGGGGTTTCCCCATTACGAGTGAGCGCCCCTTTTTTGCACTAAATCGATAATTCCCGCACTCCTCAAGCTACCGCTCTCGATTAATATTGACTTACTCGGCAGTCAGTATTTATTCTCCAGCCATGGCGAGCGGGGGTCTCGGCCGCTCACGGAACAGCGTCACCAAGACGCGGCAGTGAAAAAGGGGGGGGAATGAACCGCTTGGATTGCACGATGTCGCTTATTGCGCTGGCTGTCGCGGCGGCTCCGGCCGCGGCGGCGACCGGTCCCGCGCCGACGGATCCTACGTCGATCGGCGTTACTAATCCGCCGGTCGCGGCGAATGCACAAGGTACTAACGGGTCGAGCAGCAACGGTCCGGCGCTCGAAGAGATTGTCGTCACGGCGACTCTTCGTAGCGAACGACTCCTGGACGTGCCCATCAGTGTCACCGCGTTCTCGCAAGAGGAGCTGACACAGAAGGGTATCGTCGGCCTGGACGGGATTGCGCGAGAGACGCCCGGCGCCGTGTTCAACGTCGCCAGCGATGACAACTACCGACTCACCGCCCGTGGCATTTCAACCAACGGGTGGGGGGCCGGGTTGCAGACCACCACCACGGTTTATATCGACGAGCTGCCGATCACCACTATCGGCAACACAATAACGCTCAACCCCAGTCTGTTCGATGTGGAACGAGTCGAATTCCTCCGTGGACCGCAGGGTACGCTGTTCGGGTCGGGCTCGCTGTCGGGCGCACTGCGCATCCTGACGCACAGTCCCGACCTCGCCAACTTCGATGCGTCCACTCTCGTCGACATCGGCGAAACGCCCGAAGCCAGCGCTATCCGCCAACGTTATAACGGCATGGTGAACCTTCCGCTGATCACCGACACGATGGCATTGCGCATTGTCGGATTCTTCCGGAACGAGGATGGTTACGTAGACAACGTCGGAACCGGCGTCAAGAACTCCAACGCGTTGCGGGACTCCGGCGGACGTGCCGTGCTGCTGTGGGAGCCGACCGACCGCCTCAGCATCAAGCTGCTGGGATCCTACGAAGACAGCGATCCGAAAGACTCCTCGCTGACGAACCCGTTATTGGGGGAACTCAAGCGCTACTCCACGACTCCCGACCTCTACACGAACATTACGCAGATCTTCAATGCGACCATCGGGTACAGGTTCGACTTTGCAGACCTGACCAGCTCGACGACTTATGCGGTCTCCAATAACCGCTTCGACGTCGATCTCGCCGGCACCTTCGCGGACACCATTCCGTTCTACCTCGACGATTCGTTCCAGACGCGCTCGCTCGTGCAGGAAAACCGGCTCGTCTCCAACACACATGGCCCGTTCGACTGGGTGTTGGGCAGTTACTACCTGCGCCAGGAGACCAACCTTCAGGGGATCGATACCTCGAGTCCGGCATTTCTGGCGTCCCATGACATCACCGGGTTGCCGGACGACGCGGCTTTCTCGAGCTTTCCGACCGATACGCGCACTTACGAGCTCGCCGGCTTCGGGGACCTCACCTGGCACTTCACCAGCAAGCTTGCGGCGACCGGCGGTCTTCGCTACGGCAAATATGGCGGCAGTGTCGAAAGCTTCGCGGGCTTCAACACGGGGTATTTCATCAATGCGCTGTACGGTATTCCCGGGCCGCTGGCCATCGTGCCGACTCCCGCGTCGACCGCTCACTACCCTTCAGCCGAAAAGGCGTCTTGGAAAGCGAGCGTCACCTATGAGCCAACACGTAACCTGACGGAATACGTCACCGTGTCTACCGGCTACCGGACCCCGGTTTACAACGCGCAAGCGGGCAGCGTCAGCACCATCGACCCGAAGGATCTCATCATTCCCGCAGGCGCCGGTTCCGACAGTCTCACCAACTATGAGCTTGGGTTGAAAGGGCGCTGGATGGAGGGGCGGGTGACTTCCAACCTGGCCGCGTACTACATCACCTGGAACAACATCCAGGTCCAGGCCAACCGGCCCTCGGATTCGGTGCAGTTCGCGACCAACGTCGGGCGCGCCGTCAGCAAGGGACTGGAGGCCGAAGTGACCGTGACGCCGGTGCACGGGCTCGAGCTGGGATTGAACGGCTCGTTGAACAACGCCAAGATCACCGAGCTGAGCGAAGAACAGGCCGTGATCTCGGGAGCCGTCCAGGGCGCGCGCCTGGCATCGCCGGAAATCCAGGGATCGCTGTTCGGCACCTACAACTATCGTTACAGCAGTGCCGTGACCGGGTTCAGTAGCTTCCAGATCGAGCATGTCGGCTCATTTCCCAACATGTTCCCGAACACCCCGGGGACCGAGGGGGTGCCCAGTCCGCTTTACGGCCATACTTCCACCTACACAGAAGTCAACCTCCAGAGCGGTTTCGGGGTCGGCAAGACGACCACGACGTTCTACGTGGAGAACCTCGGCGACAGCAGAGCGGTCGTGTACATTCATCCTGAGGACTTTGTCGACAGTCGTTACGCGGTTCTGCGGCCCAGGACGTTTGGCGTCCGGATCGGCTACCAATTTTGAGCGGGAAGATGCTGTGTACTCTGGCAGCCGCGTGCCTCGCCTTCGCAACGGTCGCAGGAGCCGCTGGTCCTGGGGCGAATGAAACAGGGCCGCAGGTTCGCGTCCGCACGGGCAGCTTGCAGGGGGTCACGGAGGCGGGCTCCCGAGTGGCCGCCTACAAGGGCATTCCGTACGCCAAGCCGCCGACAGGCGATCTGCGCTGGCGCCCACCGGTTCCGGCGCCCGCCTGGGACGGAGTGCGGGATGCACGAGAGTTTGGGCACGCTTGCCTACAACCTCCACAACAGCCCACGGGTCTCTACTCCGGTGGCATGGCATCCCTCAGCGAAGATTGTCTGACTCTCAATGTCTGGGCGCCGGCCGGTGCGGGTGGGCTGCCGGTCATGGTTTGGATTCACGGGGGCGCGCTGGTGGGAGGAAGCAGCTCCGAGCCCTTGTACGACGGCGTGAAGATCGCCCAGCAGGGCGTCGTCTTTGTCTCAATCAACTATCGGCTTGGCCTTCTGGGGTTCCTGGCGCATCCGGCGCTGAGTGCCGAGTCGCCGCAGCGTTTGTCCGGCAACTACGGGCTTCTCGACCAGATCGAGGCGTTGCACTGGGTGCGCGACAACATCGCCGCGTTCGGAGGCGATCCCAGGCAGGTCACGATTGCCGGCGAATCAGCAGGCGGCCTCAGTGTTATTGCGCTGCTGGCAAGTCCGCTCGCGCGGGGCCTGTTCGGCAGGGCGATCGTGGAGAGCGGGTACATGCCTTCCTATCGAGCGCTGCACGATACGACGCTCGGACTGTCTTCCGCCGAGACCGACGGAGCGACGTTGGCTGCAGCCGCCGGTGTATCGAACCCCGACGCGCTCCGCGCCGTCGACCTGGTCACTTTGTTCATGGCCGGCCTCAAGACCGGGTGGCAGCCTGAGCCCGTGATCGATGGAGTCCTGTTGAAGCGGCAGCTCGCTGAAACTTTCGCACGGGGTGAGCAGGCGAAAGTGCCGGTCCTCGCGGGCTTCAACGAGGGCGAGATCCGCTCGCTCCTGTTCCTGATGCCGAACGCCCCGGACAGTCAGTCCGCGTATGAAGCCGACGTGCGCAGCCGCTTTGGCGCCAAAGCCGCCGACTTCCTCGCGGTGTACCCCGGGGCCGAGCCAAAGGCCGACGTGATGGCTTCGATCCGTGACGGCCTGTATGGTTGGGCCGCGCAGTACCTGGTCCAGCGACAGGCGGCGGCGGGACAACCTGCCTACCTCTACTATTTCCGGCACAGCACGCCGGCGGAGCGCTCTCGTGATCTGGCGGCATTCCATGCGAGCGAATTACCTTACATTTTCGGCCAGGTTGGCGCATCCGGGGCCCTCGGACCGAACTGGCCACGTCCCCCGCTCACGAGTGCCGAATCGCAGCTTTCGGAAGCCATGATGAGCTATTGGACCTCGTTCGTCCGGGACGGCGCCCCGAGAGCAGCAGGCAATCCGCCTTGGCCGCGTTTCACTGCGCGCGAACGTGGTTATCTTGATCTCGACGAACGTCCGTCCGCGGGGCGCGACCTCGAGCCCCGCGCATTTGCCTTCGCCGACACACTGGTTGCGGCCCGGCGGCAGCAGGGGCGCGGATGGCGGCTCGACATCGGCTTCTCTGCCTTTCCGAAGGGTGGCAGCGTTGACGCGCCGGTTACAGGTCGGCAGCCTACGGCCGATGAGCATCACTAAAAAAGCAGTCGATAGCGCGCGAGCAGCGGAACGCCCCCGGCCGCGAAGTCACAAGGCGCACGTCCGCGAAGCGTCGATCGCGCGCATTCTCGATGCCGCCGAACAGTTGTTCGCTGAGTTCGGTTATCACGGCGTCACACTGAAGGATGTCGCCGCGCGCGTGGGGGTCAGCTCGACGCTGATTCACTACCACTTCAAAGGTAAGGAAAGCATTTACGAGGCGGTTTGGGCGCGGCGCGCACCGCTCTCCGCGCGCGCTCGACTCGAGGCGATGCGGCGCTACGCCGAGGAAGTGGGGGACAATGTGACGGTCGAAGGTGCGCTGCGGGCCTGGATCGACACCGACCTGAACCTGCAGATAGACGACGCGGAACAATGGTCGGCGTTCGGTAAGATCGCCGCACAAGCCAACAGTGCCGCCGGCTGGGGCGCCGAGAAGATGACCAAGTATTTCAACCCGGTGGTGCTGGCGCTCATCGACCTGCTCAAGAAAGCCATGCCGGAGTGCGACGAGGAGACGATCTTCTGGGGCTATCACTTCGTTTCGGGTGCGATGACACACAATATGGCGCGCACCGGCCGACTGGACGATCTGTCACACGGGCGCTGCTCGGCCGAGGATTTCGTCTCCATCAAGCAGCACATGGCGAAGTTCATGGCCGCTGGTTTTCACGCAATCTGCCACGCCCCGGCGACGAAGAAGTAGCGGCAGCGATATGGACATAGGATGGCGCTGTGCAGACACCTGGCTTACGTAAGGGACGCTATGCGTCGATCGTGCTGGCGCTGTTGTGTTGGGTTTATGTTCTAAACTTCCTCGACCGGCAGCTGTTGTCCATCCTGGCGAAGCCGATCCAGGACGACCTGGGCTTGAGCGACGGCCAGCTCGGGCGGCTGGGTGGCCTCTATTTCGCCTTGTTCTACTGTATTCTCGGCGTCCCGGTCGCCTGGCTCGCCGATCGCAGTAACCGGGTCTGGATACTAACGGTCGCGTGTGCGCTGTGGAGCGCGGCGACGGCCGCCTGCGGTATCGCGCAGAACTATTCACAACTTGCCGTCGCGCGGATGAGTGTCGGCATTGGCGAAGCAGGCGGTGTGCCGCCGTCTTACTCGATCATTTCAGACTATTTTCCTGCCTCTCGCCGCGGGACGGCATTGGGAGTGTTCAACCTCGGGCCACCCATCGGCCAGGCATTGGGAGTGGCCTTCGGCGCGAAGATTGCCGCAGCGTATGACTGGCGCCTGGCTTTCGTCGTGCTCGGTGCCGCAGGGCTCATAGCAGCCGCAACGGTGTGGGGTGTAATCCGGGAGCCGGAGCGCGGCGCCACAGATGCGCACGTAGGGGTCACCACTGCGGCCGACGCCCAGGAGGAGGTTGTCAGCTTCTGGGGCACGCTGCGGATGTTCGCGGCACGGCCGACGCTGATGCTCATCTCGCTCTCATCGGGTGCGAACCAGATCGTCACCTATGGGACCCTGGGTTTCACCACGCTTTTCCTGATGCGCGAGAAGGCGATGACCTTGAGTGAGATCGCGATTTGGTACGCGCTCGTTCTGGGGATATTTGTCAGTGCCGGCATCTTCCTGTCAGGAAGGCTGATCGATCGCTTGGCGCAGCGCTCACCCCAGGTGTTCGGCCTCCTTCCCGCCATTGCGCTCGCGGTGAGCGTGCCTTTTTTCATCGGCTTCGTGCACGCCCCGACCTGGCCGGTTGCGCTCGCCTTTCTTACGGTGCCGACGTTTCTCAACTACTTTTACCTGACACCCGCTGTGACCTTCGTGCAGAACGCGGTCCCGGCCCGACAGCGCACGTTGGCCGGCGCGGTCCTCCTGCTCATCATGAACCTGATGGGTCTGGGCCTCGGCCCCACCTGGGTGGGGGCGGTGAGCGACTGGCTTCGTCCAACACATCCCACTCATTCGCTGCAACTGGCTTTATATAGCCTGGTCCCTTTCTACCTGGTCGCGATCGCCCTCGACCTCGCGTTAGCACGCCAACTCCGGCGGGATCGCGGTGGAATTCCCGCCGCGGCATTCGGGAGTGAAGTAACACCATGACCCCTGCTTCGCCTCTGGGCGCGATGCAGTCGTACGCGCTTACGCTGGACCGCTTCATCGAGCATGCGGCCAAATGGCACGCCGCCACCGAAGTCGTAACGGGCGGCGGCGCGGTCAGTGCCCGTACAGGGTATGCGGAGTTGCGGGACCGTAGCAGGCGGCTGTCGGGTGCGCTGCTTTCGCTCGGCCTCGCACAGGGCGAACATCTGGGCGTAATGGCTTGGAACACCCAGGCGCACATGGAATGTTGGTACGGCGCGATGGGGGTTGGAATTGTTTGCCACACGCTCAACCCGCGGTTGTCGGCCCCGCATCTCGCGGCGATGATCCGGCAGGCCGCTAATCGCGTGCTCGTTGTCAGTCCCGACCTGACTTCTCTCGTAGAGCAGCTGATTCCCCTTTGCCCCAGCCTCGCGCACGTCGTGGTGCTCGACGAGCCTGGCGCTGAAGTATCCAACCCAAGCTTCGATCGCGTCCGTACCTGGCGCTACAGCGATCTCCTGGAGGAGCGCGGTCTGGCCACACAGTGGGGCGGGTTCGACGAGAACGCTCCGGCGGGCCTGTGCTTCACGTCCGGCACTACCGGTGCGCCCAAGGGGGTTACGTACACCCACCGCTCGAACTATCTGCACACCCTTCACCAGCTTCAGGCGGACGTGAGTGGCCTGACCGCACGCGACACGGTGTTGGTCGCGGTGCCTATGTTCCATGCCAATGGATGGGGCCTGCCCTTCGCGGGACCGGCGGTGGGGGCGAAGTTGGTGTTGCCCGGCCGTCACCAGGACGGCTGCAGTCTCGCCAACCTGATCAATGCGGAGGGCGTCACCGTGGCGACCGGCGTAGCGACGGTTTGGCTGGGACTCGTCGATTATCTCGATCAGACGCAAGGGCAGGTCCCTTCGTTACGGCGAATCATGCTCGGCGGATCATCGGTGCCGCAGGCTTTGATGGATCGCCTGGAGCAACGGCTCGGCGCCATTGTCCAGACCAGTTGGGGAATGACCGAGTTGTCACCCTTAGGCACTGTCACGCCGTCGACGGCGGCGGTGCGGAAATCCTCCCAGGCGGGTCGCCCTCCGCTAGGCGTCGACCTTCTGCTCACCGATGGCGATGGGGCACCTCTCCCGCGTGGGCGTGAAGGGCGGCTGCTGGTGCGCGGGGCGAGCGTAATTGAGCGCTATTTCGGCCACGCGGACCTCGCCGTCGATTCGGACGGTTGGTTCGAGACCGGAGATCTCGCCGTCATCGACGAGGAGGGCAATGTCAGCATTACCGGGCGGACGAAGGATCTCATCAAGTCGGGCGGCGAATGGATCAATCCCGGTGAGATCGAGGCCATCGTCGGCGCGTTGCCCGAGGTGGCGTTGGTCGCGGTGGTAGGTCGGCCGCATGCCAAATGGGGGGAACGCCCCATACTGGTCGTCGAGCCACGCAAAGGCGCTCACATCACTGATGAGGCTCTGCTGGAGGCGTTGCGGGTACGAGTCGCCAAGTGGTGGCTGCCCGACGCCATCGTGCGCGTAGCTGCCATGCCGCTCGCTACAACCGGAAAGATCGACAAGATGCGTTTGCGGGCCGAACTGGGTTGAGGGGGATGGTTATGACGACGACGCGACGGACCGTGTTGGCAGGGCTGGCGGCGACCACTGCGATCTGTGCGTCTCGAGGATACGCGACCCCGCGCCGAACGATGCCGAAAGGTTTTCTGTGGGGGGCGGCGATCTCGGCGCACCAGAGCGAGGGCAATGACGTCAATTCCGACAGCTGGCTGCTCGAAAATCTGCCGGAGACGGTTTACAAAGAGCCCTCGGGAGATGGCTGCGATAGCTATCATCGCTATGAACAGGACTTCGCCATTGCCCGCTCGATCGGGCTGAACTGCTATCGGTTCGGAATCGAATGGGCGCGGATCGAGCCTGAGCCGGGCCGATTCTCGCAGGCGGAGTTGGATCACTACGCGCAGGTGCTGACCTCCTGCCGCGCGCACGGCCTGCTGCCGATCGTTACGTACAACCACTTCACCGTGCCAAGGTGGTTCGCCATGCGTGGCGGCTGGGAAGTGCCCGACAGCGCCGATCTGTTCGCGCGCTTCTGCGAGCGCGCCACCCGCTCGCTCGGCGACCAGATCGGCATGGCATCGCCGTTCAACGAAGCCAACATCCATCTGCTCGTGAAACTGCTGCGAAAGGTCGCCACGCCCGAGTACATTGCCAAGCGGGCTGCGATGGTGGCCGCCGCGGCACGCGCGACCAACTCGCCGCGCTTTTCCTCCATCCTGTTTACGGACCCGGATCGCATCGATGCCAACCTGCTCAATGCTCACGCGAAGGCCTACCAGGCGATCAAGTCCGGTCCCGGCAAGTTCCCCGTCGGCGTTACTCTGACGACACAGGCCATCGAGGCGGTCGGCGATGGCAGCCTCGCCACCGAGAGTGAGTCGATGCTCTACGGCAACTGGTGGGACGCGGTCAACGCGAGTGACTTCATCGGCGTACAGGCCTATACGCGATTTCGGGTCGACTCGAAGGGCGTAGTGCCTCCGTCTCAGGGTGCGGAGCTGACCGCGGCAGGCTACGAATACTATCCGCGGGCGCTCGGCCAAATGATTCGGCTGGCCGCGCGTAAGACACGCAAGCCCATCTATGTCACCGAAAGCGGCATCGGCACCGACGATGATACGCGTCGCATCGCGTGGCTCGATGCCTGCGTCGCCGAGGTCGAACAGTGCCTGGCCGACGGCGTGGATGTCAGAAGTTATATTTACTGGTCGTTGCTCGACAATTTTGAGTGGACGCAGGGGTATGGGCAGCGTTTTGGCCTGGTGGCTGTCGATCGCGGCACCTTTGCCCGGACGCCGAAGCCCAGCTCTCGACACCTTGCCGAAATCATTCGCCGCGGAGGTGTGAAGTGAACGGTGTTCTTTCTGGATTGTTCGATCTGACCGGTCGAGTGGCAGTGGTCACCGGCGGGTCGCGAGGGTTGGGCTTGCAGATTGCGAGTGCCCTGGGGGAATTCGGCGCGTCTCTGGCGCTGGTTGCACGCAAGCAGGCGGATCTCGATGCGGCTGTCGAGAAACTCACCAGGGAGGGGCGGACGGCGGTTGGCTTCGTTGCCGACCTGGGTAAGACCTCTGAGGCGGCTGCTAGCCTGACTGCGCGCGTTATGGAGCGCTTCGGGCGGATCGACGTGTTGGTGAACAACGCGGGTGCGACCTGGGGTGCGCCGGCGGAAGATTATCCCCTGGAGGCTTGGAATAAGGTCATTGACCTGAATGTGACCGGGTTGTTTCTACTGACGCAGGCGGTGGCGCGGAGCGCCTTCCTGAAGCAGGGCAAGGGCGCCGTGATCAATGTGGCCTCGGTGGAGGGGTTGCAGGGCCATCACCCCGACCGTCCGGGGACGATCGCGTACAACACTGCAAAGGGTGCGGTCGTGAATATGACTCGTGCGCTCGCGGCGGAATGGGGACCACGCAATATCCGCGTTAATGCGTTAGCTCCAGGCTTTTTTCCGTCCAAGATGACCAAGGTGTTGCTCGAGAGGCATGGCGATGAGGTTTTGCGGGAGACGCCGCTGGGAAAGCTCGGCGGCGACACCGATCTCATGGGGGCGGCGGTGCTCTTCGCGTCCGACGCCGGTGGGCATATCACCGGTCAGACGCTCGTGGTTGATGGCGGCGCCAACATTATCTGAGGGTTGGGTTTAGGCAAACCATTCGTCGGCGACGTCGAGTGTCGTGCGGTCTACGGGGTCGAGGAGCGTGAGCCACCGGTCGATTCGCGGCAGCTCCCAGCTGTAGAAGTAGCGGCAAGCGGCCAGTTTGCCCCGGTAAAACGCGCTCTCGGGTCCTTCGATGCCCCCTGTTGCACGAATGGCCTGGTCCAGCCACAGCCAGGCGACTACAACGTGACCGAAGGCGTCGAGGTAGCAGGCGGCATTTGCGAGTCGCAGGGTGATATCGGCCACGGCTCGCAAGCTTGTTGTGGTTTTGAGCACGCGCGCCCAGGCATCCCTTAGCACTGCGGCGTGTTCTCCCAGTTCGGCAAAGGCGGACGCTCGTTCGGCCGTACGGCCGATTCGGTCCGACAGGTCGGCGAGTGCCGTGCCATCGATAGCATTGCCGATCTTACGGCCCAATAGATCGATGGCCTGGATGCCGAAAGTGCCCTCGTGAATCGGGTTCAGGCGATTGTCCCGGTAGAACTGCTCGACATTGTAGTCCTGGGTGTAGCCGTATCCGCCGTGAACCTGTATGGCGAGATCGTTGGCCGCGACGCCCCATTTGGAGGGCCAACTCTTAGTCACTGGAGTGAGCAACTCGAGCAGTTGTTGTGCGCGCCGAGCCTCGCCTGAAGGTGCTCTGCGGGTTTCGTCGACGAGTAACGCGGAGAACAACACGAGTGCGAGCGCGCCTTCGACGAATGCCTTTTGAGCCAGGAGCATTCGGCGAACGTCCGCATGGTCGATGAGTCGCACGGGTGGTAGTTCCGGATCGCGTTGCGCGGGCAGTCGGCCCTGACGTCGATTGCGGGCGTAGTCAACCGCGTGGAGGTACCCGGTGTACCCGATCGCGGCAGCACCGAGACCCACCGTGATCCTGGCCTCGTTCATCATGTGGAACATGTAAGCGAGCCCGCGGCCTTCCTCGCCGACGAGCTCTCCGACGGCTCCGGGCCGCCCGGCGGGTCGATAACGGCCTTCGCCGAAGTTCAACAGACAGTTCGAGGTGCCACGGTATCCCATCTTGTGATTCAGGCCGGCGACGACGATGTCGTTGCGCTCGCTGGGTTCGTTGTCCGGCCCGACCGTGTACTTCGGTACTACGAACAAGGAGATCCCGGCGACTCCGGGGCGAAGGGCTCCGTACTCGTCAGGCACCTTGGCGAGAACGAGGTGGATGATGTTGTCCGCGAGATCGTGGTCGCCCCCCGAAATCCACATCTTGTTGCCGGTGAGCCGATAGGTTCCGTCGGGCTGCCGGTCCGCGCGCATCGTGATGTCGGCCAGCGATGAGCCCGCATGCGGCTCCGACAGGCACATCGTGCCTGTGTATCTTCCGTCGAGCATCGGGCGCACGAAACGCTCGATGAGCGACGGTGTCCCGTGAGCCAACAGCAGGTTCGCATTGGCCATGGTCAGGAAGGCGTAGGCGGCTGTCGTGGGACAGGCGGCGAGGACGAACGCGAGACCGGCGCGTTCGACGACATAAGGGAGATACATTCCTCCTAAGGATTCCTCGTGGCACGCAGCGAGAAGTCCCGCCGCGGCGAACGCCTTCAGTGCGGAGCGCTGCTCCGGTGCCGATTCGACGTTCTCGCCAACCAGCCGCGGGGGCTCCCGGTCAACTTTCTTGTTGTGAGGGGCGAACTCGGCTTCAGCAATCTGCGCATAGGTGTCGAGAGCCGCGTCGAATGTCTGGCGCGAGTGGTCGGCAAACGTGGCACGTTCGGTCAGGCGCGTGACGTCGAGCCATTCGAACAGGAGGAAGTCGACGTCGCGGCGGGAAAGAGTAAGGGAGGCCATCCTCAGGCCACCTCGGTCAGACGAACGCCGCGGCGAGCAGATTCAACGAGCCGAGGCGCCGGCTCCCAGAACCATCCTTCGTACCCGGCACGGAACTTTGCCATCGAACGCAGGATATGATCGAGCCCGAGCGAGTCAGCGAAGTACAGCGGGCCGCCGCGGTGAGCCGGGAACCCATAACCGTTTCGGTAGACGACGTCGATGTCGGATGCGCGCTCCGCAATCCCCTCGTCGAGAAGCCGCGCACCCTCGTTGATCAGCGCAAAGATGCAGCGCTCGACTATTTCGTCGTCGGATACGTCGCTACGAGTACGTCCAATGACGTGCGCGTGCTCGATCGCCAATTGTGTTACCTCAGGCGCTTCCGAGCGCCGTCCGTTCGAGTCGTACGCGTAGTAGCCGGCTCCTGTCTTGCGTCCGAATCGCTTCAGTTCGCACACCTGATCGGGGAACTTCGAATAAGGCCGATCCGGCTGCTCAACCTGACGTCGCTTGCGGATTGCCCAGCCGATATCACCGCCGGCGAGATCCATTACTGCAAACGGACCCATCGCCATACCCCACTTCTCGAGCACTGCATCGACCCGCCAGGGCAGCACGCCCAAGTCGACGAGCCAATACGCCTGGCGCAGATACTCTTCGAACATCCGATTGCCAATGAAGCCGTCGCAGACTCCCGTTACAACCGAGGTCTTGCCGATCGACTTGCCGAACTTCACAGCCGTCGCCAGCGCGGCCGTGGAAGTCTCTTTGCCACGGACGACCTCGAGCAGACGCATCACGTTGGCCGGGCTGAAGAAGTGCAGGCCGACCACGTCCTGGGGGCGACTTGTTGCCGCAGCGATGAGGTCCAGGTTGAGTGTCGATGTGTTGGACGCGAGCACCGCGGTCGGCCGAAGTACCTGGTCGAGCTCGCGAAAGACGGCCTGTTTGACAGACAGGTCCTCGTAGACTGCCTCTATGACGAGATCGCACTCGGAAAGTGCGGCGTATCCCGTGGCGGTCGCGAGTCGCTGCATGCGCTCGTCGACCGTGGGCGCCTCCAGGCTGCCCTTTTTCTTCAGTTGCTCGTAGTGGGCCTCGATCCGGGCGCGGCCGGCCGCCACAGCGGGCGCCATGGCATCGATCAAGGTGGTGGACAAGCCTGCGTCAAGGCAACAGATTGCGATTCCGCTCCCCATCGTGCCGGCACCGATGATTCCTACGTTTGTGACTGAACGCCCGGGTGATCCGGTTGGTGGCTTGCCTGCGGCTCGGTCGCTAAAGAACGCGTAGCAAAGTGCCTTGGATTCCGGAGTCTGGACCAGGTCGCGAAACAGCTCGGCTTCGCGACGCGAGCCCGCTGAAACAGACTCAGTCAGGGACAGCTCCACCGCGTCTATGCAGGCAAGCGGTGCGGGGAGTGGCTGCCGTAGTGCCGCGCGTTGTGTGTTGAAAAATGTTGCCGCGTTTTCGCCGGTGCGTAGCTTCGCGAGCTCGACTCGTGGGATTGCTTTGCCGACCAGGCCGAGAGCGTCGCTGCGGGCCGTCTCAAGAAGATCGCCTGCAACCAAGCGAGCCAGTCCGAGCTCCTGCGCGCGCTGCGGGTCGATGATCGTGCCGGAAACAATTAATCGCAACGCAGGACCAACACCGATCAGTCGGGGAAGACGCTGAGTGCCGCCGGCGCCGGGCAGGACGCCGAGCTTCACCTCCGGCAATGCGAACCTGGCTGTCGTGGAGCACACCCGTGCACGGCAGGCGAGCGCGAGCTCGAGGCCGCCCCCGAGACAGGGGCCTGCTATCGCAGCTACAACGGGTTTACTGGCTGCGTCCAGTGCAGCGACGACGTCGGGCAGCGAAGGGCTCGCAAAAGTGGGACCGTCCACTCCGGCTGCGAACTCTTCGATATCTGCACCCGCGGAAAACACCTGCGGACCGCCCCAGAGCACGATCGCGTCGGTGTCCCGGTCGTCCAGCGCCCGGTGGAGCGCCGTTAACAACGCCTGCCGGCTGGCGTGGTTCAGACTGTTGACGGGTGGCCGGTGGAGGGTGATGACAGCAACCCGGCCCGAATTTTCGTAGTGGATGGTCATGGGGCACCCCTTGCCGCAGAAACTTATTTGTAGTGAATATAGTAAGTTTTATGAAGCCTAGCGCCTTATTGGGCCGCATGCCAGTGGCGTCGGCGCAGCCTTCCGGATTAAGATATTTGTTTATGCCCCAGCCCTCCGCGCGCACCCGTCGGCTCACCCAGGAAGAACGCACCGATCTTTCCGGTCGGCGAATGATCGAGTGCGCGGTCGAATTGATTGTTGAGCGAGGGGTCACCGGGACAAAGCTGACGGACGTCGGACTTCGGGCGGGCTATAGCCGCGGTCTCGCCGCCATGAGGTTTGGAACCAAGGCGGCCCTCCTCGGTCACGTGGTGCGTCATGTCACATCGAATTGGATTGTTCACCTGCGCATGGCTGTCGGCGAGAAGACGGGTCGCGCCGCCGTGCTGGCGGCGATTGATGCCCAGGAGCGGGCCATACTCGAAACGCCTGCGGAGATGCGGGCGCTCTATGCGATTATCTTTCAGAGCTCAGATCCGAGCGCCGAATATCGCGTGGATGTCGCACGGACCGTGACCGCCCAGCGTCGCGACCTGGCCAATTGGTTGCGCGAAGCCCGGGACGCTGAAGAGATTCCGTCCGGCGTCGATCCCGCGCGAATCGCGGGACAGGTTCTCAGCTCAATGATCGGGATCGTCTACCAATGGATCATGGATCCGGCCGCGTCGGTGTTGGAGTTGCATCGCGACCTGAAGGCGCTGTTGGGTGGCTACTGGAGATAGCGGACGATGAGGTGAGTGGCCTCGTCTACGAGCGCCTCCGTCGTGGCGTCGTTCGAGAGCATTTCGGCGTGGTGCAGGACTGCCGTGTGCGTCAGCGCTTCTATCGACGTTACGCATACAAAGGCCGCCAGTCCCAGGTCGACGGCGCGAAACTCGTTGCGATGGGCCTCCAGGTAGGTCCTGAACAGGGTGTAGTTTTCCCGGTTGAAGGCTTCGATGTGCTCGAGCTTCCCGGTGCGCGGAATCTGCTCCGCCAGCACCCGATGTAGCTTCGGGTCGATGCGATGCGCCTCGAGCGCCGTGGTGACGAGCTTGCGTATCGCCTGTTCCATCGGGAGCTTGGCAACCTCGGCCAACACGCCACGGGCAACCTGGATGAGCTCCTGGCTATGGCGCTCCATGACGGCGGCGACGAGCGCCTCTTTGCCGGGGAAATACTGGTAGAGCGAGCCTACGCTCACGCCCGCCTTTTCGGCTATGCGGTTGGTGCTGGCCTTATCGAAACCTTCCTTCACCAAAATGCGAGCGGTCGCTTCGATCAGGGTATCGACCGTCGCGCGTGAGCGCTCTTGAGAGGCATTTTTCCGAGGAATCGTGAGCGGTCGGCGCGCCACTTTTCGCGCTCCCAATGCGAGTAGGAGAATACGAGCTATCGCTCGTATTATGCAGCTGTTGGTTGCAATAGCAAGGCGGCAGCGTGTTGGGACTCAATACGTTGGCGTGAACTCAACCTTGGAGGAACGCTCGCATGATTTCCCGGACCTTTTCTCAACTCATTGCCATCAAGCGCTGGGCCGATCGCGGCCTCTACGACGTGGTTAGCCAGAACTTCGACCGCCTGACCCGCGAGGAGGCCTCGATCATGCTGCGCATTTTCGATCACATCCATACGGTCGACCGGATCTTTCAAAGTCATTTGCAGGGACTGCCCCACACGTTCCAGGCGCCGCGGTCCGCGCAAGTGCCGGAGCTGCGAGCCCTCGCCGACAGTGCGCGAGAGGTCGACGACTGGTACCTGTCTTATGTGAATGGCTTGTCGCCAGAGGACTTCGAGCAGCCGGTCGATTTCGTCTTTACGAGCGGAAAGCCCGCACGCATGCAGCGCGGGGAGATCATTCTGCATGTTTGCCTGCATGGCACCTATCACCGGGGCAATGCGGGGGCTGTGCTTCAGTTAAAAGGACTTACGCCGAGTCGGGATGCGATTACGGACTACCTGGAAGATGCGGCGTGAATGATCACGGGTGCGGAGCAGGTTGACGGATGCGCAGGACGATCTTGCCCAGGACGTGTCCGGCCTCGATACGCTCCTGGGCTTTCGCGGCGTCTGCAAGGGGAAATTCCGCGGCAATCGGCACTTGGAGGTGTCTTTGTTGGATAGCCTGATTCAGGCGCTCGTACTCTCGAGGGCCTGGAACGGCGTCGTAGGCGATGGGGGATAGGCCGGGTCGGGTTTTGGGAGGGTTGACGCCGTTGGGGTATGCGACCCGGCCTCCGGACCGAAGCGTGTCGATGCAGCGCTCGAGAGCCTCGCCACCTGCAAGCGCCAACACCGCGTCGATGCCGCCGGGGGCGAAATCATGAGCCGCCGCCGCGATATCGCCAGTCCGGCTATCTATCACCACATCGGCGCCTAGCCGTTTTACGAAGGCCGCGCCGTCTTCTCCCGAAGCGGTGGCGAGCACCCGCGCGCCGCGCAGCTTCGCGAATTCGACTGCGAGACCTCCGACTCCGCCCGATGCTCCATGGATGATGACCGTCTGCCCGGATTTCAGGTGTAGGGCGTCGTCAACGCCTTGGATCGCTGTCAGTCCGGTTGTTCCTATAGCGCCGGCAGTAGTGAGTGTGAGCTCCTTGGGAACGTGTCCCACACGCTCCGCCGGCACCGCGACGTATTCGGCGTAGAAGCCGCCTTTGGGATTGTCCCAGCTATAGGAGTAAACCCGGTCGCCGAGTTTGAATCCGTGCACCGCCGACCCAATGGCAGCGACGGTGCCGGCGCCGTCGGTTCCGAGCACGAGCGGAAAACTCGAATGTTGGATCTCTTCGGGATGGCGACGAATCCCTACGTCCCAGATGCCCACGCCCGCCGTGTCCACGGCGATCAGAATTTCATTCGCGTCGGGTTTCGGGACAGGCAGCGTGTGCAGGGTGAGTGCACTCGAGTCGCCGGCGTGGTCGATGGCAGCCGCTCGCATCATTTTCGGCACCTCGGGTGAATGGACGTCTCCCGCCCAGGCGTTATGAATCAATGTGCACGCTACAAAGAGCGTTCCCAGGGTTCTGACTACCACCATTGCCACTTTCCTCGCCGTTTGGCAGGCCCGCCGGGGCACCGTAGCTGCCAGTTTAAGCCATCGCAGACATCAAACGGATGGTCGATGTTGCGAGCCTGCCGACGGATGCGGAAATTGGCGCCGGGTGGGCCCCTACCTGGGGCTCCGTCGGGTTCGCACGTATCAGGCGCGGCCGCTCAGGCGTTCGGCCGTCACCATCGCGAGAAATCCACCGGCGCAGTAGTTCAGTAAACGCAGGCGCGCGGCCTCGAGGTCCTTCGCACGACACAATCCCTGGGACAGGCGGTCGACCCGCTCCGTGCCGGATAGCGCGAGCATCATGGACCCCGCGAGGAAGTTGTAAGCCCAGTACAACTCCTTCTTGGGAATGCCGGGCAGCGCGCTCTGCAGGACATCGATGAGCTCGTGTACGTTGTCATCGAAGAAGCGATGAATGATCTCACCACCCCAGGGTGTGTTGTCGATCTGCGCGACCAGGGCGAAATAGCTTTTCCACCCCGGGTCGCCGTGCAGGGACAAGTCGATCATGGGATTGATGAATGCGGACACGGCGCCCTCGACCGTAACTGCTCGCGTGCTGGTCAAATAGGCCTGTAGCGAATCGCGACGGGTAGAGACGAGCGGACGGGCACGGCGCTCGAAGACCCCGTCGAACAGGCCGGATTTGTTCTTGAAGTGGTAGTAGATGAGGGCGACATCGACGCCGGCGGCATCCGCGACCTGGCGCGTGGTGACGCCGTAAAACCCGCGCTCAGCGAATAGCGACTCGGCGGCATCCAGGAGCCTGCCGCGGGCCTTTACCCCGTCATCAGATTCCTTGGGACGGCCGCGCCGCGGCTTTTTGCGGCTTTTCGCGGGCACCTTGTGGTCGAGTTTGGTCACGGCACGCTCCGGCGGATCGTGCCGGGTATTGTGACACCCCCGCCTGGATTTAACGATCGTTGAATAAATTGTGGGCAGCAACTACCAGGCGCAGTGTGCATGGCGACGAACCCTTACAAAATAAGGCATCCAGGTGGGAGGTCGAAATCGCCTCTTTCTTGACAAGGGCCGGAGCGTGGCATAATTTCAACGAACGCTGAATTGAAAGAGAGACCGGCTGACACCGGCTCCGTTACTGGCGGTCGGGATTGAGGGGGTAGAAATGGGGTCATCTCACTGCACGGGAGCAGTCCTTGCGGGCGTCGTCACGTCACTGTGCGCCTCGCTAGCGACGGCACAAAACGCTCAGCCAGCGCCATCGCCGGAGAGTTCCGGGTCGAGCGGCGAACTCGCGGAGGTCATCGTCACGGCGAACCGTCGTTCCGAGTCCCTACAAAACGTGCCCGGCCAGGTCACCGCCTTGACCGCGGGCACCCTGGACCAGATCAATGCCCGCGATCTGAACGACTTTGCCGGCTTCGTGCCGGGGTTGAGTTTCTCCTCCACGGGCCCGAGCACGAATCTGCTGGTCATTCGCGGCATCACCACCGGTTCGCAGTTGAGTAGCGCGACGGGCGTCTATCTCGATGACATCCCGATCGGCGCCAGCACCTCCAACGGGATCGGCTACCAGAGTTTGAACATCAATACGTTCGATCTCCAGCGCGTGGAAGTGCTGAATGGTCCACAGGGAACGCTCTACGGCGCGACCTCGCTCGGTGGCACCATCAAGTACATTACCAACGCGCCGGAGTTGAAGTCTTTCGGTCTCGATGTGGGCGTGCAGGTCTCCTCCACGCAGCACGGCGGCATCGATCATGCGTATACCGGTATGGTCAACCTGCCGATCGACGACATCGCCGCGGTTCGCCTCGACGGTTACCAGGTTTATGACTCGGGTTATGCGAAGGACCCGGTCTATGGCCGCGATAACCAGGGTTGGGCGCGGTCGGAGGGCGGTCGCTTCGCGCTGTTGCTGCGCCCGCTGGACGAACTCGAGATCCAGTTGCGAGCCTCCACTCAACACATTCCCAGCGAAAGTGCGAATGTCGCCTTTCGGGATCCGGTCACGCGGCAACCGACCTACGGTGTCTACGACCAGGCTTTCCCGACGTTTCAGCCCTCGAATTACAGCCTGACCCTGTATTCGGCCAACATCAGCTACGACACGCCGTGGTTCAAGATTACCTCGATTACCGGCGATCAGATCAACAATGGCACGAGCTACACGGATGACAGTCTGATTTATGACGCCGCCCTGGCAGCGTTCGGCGCAGGCGCCGATCCGTGGAGCCTGTACGTCAACACGACGACCAAGAAGTTCAGCCAGGAGTTGCGCCTGGCTTCGCACGACAGCCAGTATTTTCAATGGCTGGTGGGTGCCTTCCTGAGCAATGAGAAGACGGACGAGGTGGTCGATCTGTTCGACAATGCGAATCCAGGTGGCACGTTTTTCGGACTGTCCCCGTTCACCAGTTTTCTGCCCAGCACTTACCGAGAGTACGCCGCCTACGCGGACGGTACAGTCTTCTTCACCAAGCAGTTCGAACTGGGATTGGGTGTGCGCTACAGCCGGCAGAAGCAGGCGTACGAAGAAACGGTCAGCGGCCTGCTCGCCACCGGCTCATCCGCCGTCCTGACCCCGCCCGTGGCGACGTCGGATCAAAGCGTAACGACGTACTTGATCAATCCCAAGTACCACATTACCGACGATGTGATGGTTTATGCCCGTGCGGCCAGCGGATTCAGGCCTGGCGGTCCCAACTTCGTGCTGTCGCCCGGCCTCGGCAATCCCACCTTCGCCCCGGACCGGCTGTGGAGTTACGAGCTCGGCGAGAAATCCGCGCTGTTCGACAAGCGGGCAACGCTGGACTTCGACGTGTACGACATCCTGTGGAAGGATATCCAGGTCACGGTAAGCAACGGCGGTGTGAACCAGCTCGAGAATGCAGGTACCGCGCGAGTCACGGGCGCCGAGCTGGCGTTTAACTATCGAGTGCTGTCTGCGCTGACGCTCGGCGGTTCGGCCGCCTACACGAACGCGCGCCTTTCATCGACGGCACCGGTAATCGGTGTGGAGTCGCCCGGTGTCCGTCTACCGCTGTCACCACGCTTCAATTTCGCCTTGCTCGGTACCTACGACTTCGACCTCGTCGACGGCTACACCGGCTCGGTCAATGTCACCGATCGCTGGATCGGAGAACGCAACGCCGGGTTCGGTACGCTCATCAGCCCGCAATACCGCTTGAGCTCCTACAATGTGACCGACCTCAACCTGTCGGTCCTTGCGCCCTATCACCTGGAATACCGGCTGTTCGTGCGCAACCTGTTCGATCGTGCGGGCGAGGTCTCGGCTTCCGTGCTGGCGGATGAGTACAATCCGACAGCGCCGGTTCCCGTGGTCCTTACACAGCCGCGCACGGTGGGACTATCAATGAACTACAAGTTCAATTGAGCGTATGGAATTCTGCACTGTCGCGACCGCGAGCGGCCAGGTCCGAGGGCTGATCGGCTCAGGCGTCATGCAATTCAAGGGCGTACCGTACGGCGCCTCGACCGGCGGGACGAACCGCTTTCAGCGGCCGCGGCCGCCGACACCCTGGACCGGTGCGCGCGACTGTTTTGGCTACGGCCAGGTGTCGCCACAAGTCCCCTACGATGTCAGTCATGAGTACGCGCGACTCATCCAGTTTGACTTGAATGTCGCCCTGGGCGGCATGGGCGAGGACTGTCTGCACCTCAACATCTGGACGCCGGGGACGGGGCGCCAGGACAAGCGTGCGGTGCTGTTTTGCATCCACGGTGGCGGCTTTGCAATCTGTTCCGGCAATCACCCGGTGTATGACGGCGCCAAGCTGGCGGCGCGTGGCATCGTCGTGGTCTCGATCAACTACCGGCTGGGTGTGCTGGGCTGGCTGGCGCATCCCGAACTGAGCGCCGAGTCGCCGCTTC
>Ga0209169_10000620_pt1 | contig 21643 bp, 16 predicted proteins | sample HubBroMetageWRM4_FD_188346 | JGI IMG/M metagenome (GOLD analysis project Ga0209169, IMG submission 188346) | Warmed soil microbial communities from the Hubbard Brook experimental Forest, New Hampshire - Hubbard Brook CCASE Soil Metagenome WRM 4... | ecosystem: Environmental > Terrestrial > Soil...
GACGGCAGGATCGCGCTCGGCGGCCGCGGCGTCCCCTACCGGTACGGTTCCGGCATCGATCACCGCGGCGCTGTCCCCGCCCCGACCGTCGCCCAGCTCGGCCGGGTCCTGCGCCGGATGTTCCCAGTCGCGGCGCAGGCCGGCCTCGAGCATGCCTGGTGCGGCGTCCTCGGGGTGCCCAGGGACTGGTGCGCCACGGTCCTGATGGATCCGCGCACCGGCCTGGGCTGGGCCGGCGGTTACACCGGTCACGGGGTTGCCGCCGCCAACCTGGCCGGCCGTACGCTGGCCGACCTCGTGCGCGGCGTGCCGAGCCCGCTCACCATGCTGCCCTGGGTGGGCCACCGCTCGCCTCGCTGGGAACCCGAGCCCGCGCGCTGGATCGGCGTCCGCGGCCTCTACGCGGTCTACCGCACGGCCGACCGGCTGGAGTCAGCCAGCGGATCGGAGCGCACCTCGCGGCTGGCCCGGGCCGGTGACCTGATCTCCGCCATCCCGCACTAGAGCGGTCCCGCTGCGCAACTGGCCCGCTTGACCTGCGGCTCACACGCTAGCTACCCTCGCTTTCATCATGTGGGGCGTAACGACCAAGCATTTCAAAACAGGCATACTGCTGTTTATCCCGACCGTCGGCCTGGCGCTGGCCTGGCAGTACGCCCCGCACCTTTGGTTCCTTGTCGGCGTCCCCGTCGTCGCCCTCTTGGTGGCGCTTGCCTGGCTCAGCCGCGACTCGTGGCGACAGGCTGCGAAGAACGACCCCATCCTGGAACGGCGGACCGTGCAGCGATCCAAACCGGCGCGCCCGGCTCCGTCACCCCGGCCCGTTCCCCGCCCTGCGGCCCCCGCCCGCAGCCGCTCCGCTGCGGTGGAGGTCCGTGCCCGCACCCGCTCCTCCGCGGCGGACGCCCGTGCCAAGCGGCGCGGCGAGCTGCTTGATGAGGACGCCACCGTCACGCTGTCGGCCGAGCGCCAGGCCTCGGGCGTGGACGACGTGTTCGCCGCCCTGGACCGCGAGCTTGTCGGCCTCGTCCCGGTCAAGAAGAAGGTCGAGGAGATCGCCTCGCTGCTGCTCGTCGACCGGGTCCGGCTGCGGTTCGGCCTATCCGCGCCGCGGCCCAACCTGCACATGTGCTTCACCGGGGAGCCCGGCACCGGGAAGACGACGGTGGCGCTGCAGATGGCCGACCTGCTGCACCGGCTTGGCTACCTGCAGTCGCCGCACGTGGTCCACGCCATGCGCGACGACCTGGTCGGCGAGTACATCGGGCATACGGCACCGAAGACCAAGCGGGTGCTTGAGCGGGCGATGGGCGGGGTCCTTTTCATCGACGAGGCGTACTACCTGTACCGCTCCTCGGACGCGAAGGACTACGGCCAGGAGGCGATCGACATCCTGCTCCAGGTGATGGAGAACGACCGCGACAAGCTCGTGGTCATCCTGGCCGGCTACAAGGACCGGATGGATGACTTCTTCGGGTCCAACCCCGGCATGAGCTCACGTATCGCCCATCACCTCGACTTCGTCCCGTACCAGATCGATGAGCTGGTGGCGATCGGCCGGGCCATGCTGGAGCGCGCGTCCTACTACCTGTCCGACGAGGCGGAGCGGGCCTTCCGCGAGTACCTGGCGCTGCGGATGCAGCAGCCGCGGTTCGCCAACGCCCGCAGCGTCCGCAACGAGCTTGAACGGGCAAGGCTCCGGCACGCGCACCGGCTGGCGTCCGATCCGGAGCTGAGCCGGAGCATGGACGACCTCATGCGCATCGAGCACGCGGACATTCTCGCCAGCCCGGTGTTCGCCCTGGCGGCCGCGGAAGCGGCCGTCCGCCAATCGGCCGCCCGCCGCTAGGCTGCGGGCCGGCTGCCGAGCCGGATGGACATGACGCGAACCTGTCGGCCGCGGACAAACGGGCGGCCGCGGCTATCTGCCGCGGCCGCCGGAAAACTCGCCCCGAGCGGGTCAGGGTTTAGAAAATGATCTTCGTCTTGCTCTGCCTGAGCACCTTGCCGTTGCTGCCGCCGACGAAGGTGTAGATGCGCATGTGGCTGGTGTACTGCACGTACATGCTCACGCAGGAGGTCGCGTGGTATCCGATGTCCACCGCGCCACCCTTCTGGTGCTTGCTGTAGTTGGAGTTGTAGGTCAGCACGACCGCCGCGGCGGCGAACTCGCCCTTCGTGGTGTCTTCGGCGCACACGCTGATCTTGATGCGGGACCCGATCCTGCTGTAATTCCCCCAGGCGCTGACTCCGGACACGCCCGGGAAGGAGAGCTTGTGGGTGGCGGTCGCGGTGGCCGCAGATGCCGGCAGTGCGCTGAGAGCGAGCATCGCCGCGGAAGCGGCGATCAGAGAAAGTCGGCGCAGCATGTGGGTTCCTATACCTCCGTGTGGGTTTTTGTGAGAAGTCTGAAGGCTAGCAGTGCACGGTTGCACCGGCAAACAGGCACGCGTTCGGATCGGGCGGCTTCACGGCGCGGGCTGGCCGTCCGCCCCCTGCAGGTAGTCGATCCATTCGGCGGCCGCCAGCGTGTCCGGATGGTAGCGGCCCAGCCTCCGGCGCAGGATGGGCAGCATGTCACGGAACTCATCGGCGGCCCCTGCGTGGTTCCCCCGCGCCGCCATCTCCGTTGCGATGCTGAACCACAGGACGATCGTCACCGGGTGATCTGAGCCAAGCCGCCGCTCCAGGTGCGGCAGCACATCCCGGAACTCGTTCTCCGCCCCGGCGTGATCCCCGCGCGCCGCCATCTGCCTGGCGATGCTGAACCGCGTCGCCAGCGTGTCCGGGTGATCGCAGCCAAGCCGCCGCTCCAGGTGCGGCAGCAGGTCACGGAACTCCTCCTCGGCCCCGGCGTGATCCCCGCGCGCCGCCATCTCCTGCGCGATGCTGAACCTGGCGATCAGCGTGTCCGGATGATCGGCGCCGAGCGTCCGCAACCGCGCCGCGAACACCTCACGGAACCCGTCCTCCGCCGCGGCGTGATCGCCGCGCGCCGCCGTTACCTGGGCGATGCCGAAGCCCGTCGCCAGCGTGTCCGGGTGATCGGAGCCCAGCCTGCGCCGCAGGCTGGGCAGCAGGTCACGGAACTCCTCCTCAGCCCCGGCGTGATTGTCGCGCGCGGCCATCTCCTGCGCGATGCTGAACCTGACGATCAGCGTGTCCGGGTGATCCGCGCCGAGCGTCCGCCGCTGGCCGTCAAGCACGCGCCGGAACTCCTCCTCCGCCCCGGCATGATCGTCGCGCGCCGCCATCTCCTGGGCGATGCTGAACCGGGTCGCCAGCGTGTCCGGGTGATCCGCGCCGAGCGCCCGCAGCCGCGCCGCGAACACCTCACGGAACCCGTCCTCGGCCCCGGCGTGATCGCCCTGCGCGGCCATCTCCTGCGCGACGCTGAACCGGGTCGCCAGCGTGTCCGGGTGATCCGCGCCGAGCGCCCGCTGCCGCGCCGCGAACACCTCACGGAACCTGTCTTCCGACCCGGCGTGATCGCCGCGCGCGGCCATCTCCTGCGCGATGGCGAACCGCGTCGCCAGCGTCTCCGGGTGATCCGCGCCGAGCGCCCGCTGCCGCGCCGCGAACACGTGCCAGAACTCATCCTCCGCGCCGCTGTGATCCCCGCGGGCCGCCATCTCCTGCGCGATGGCGAACCGCGTCGCCAGCGTGTCCGGATGATCCGCGCCGAGCGTCCGCTGCCGCGCCGCGAACACGTGCCAGAACTCGTCCTCCGCACCGGTATGGTCGCCGCGGGCCGCCATCTCCTGCGCGACGCTGAACCGGGTGGCCAGCGTGTCCGGATGGTCGGCACCCAGCCTCCGCTGCCGCGCCGCGAACACGTCACGGAAGCTGTTTTCTGCCCCGGTGTGCTCGCCCCGCGCAGCCATCTCCTGCGCGATGCTGAACCGCGTGGTGAGCGTGTCGGGATGATCCGGGCCCAGCACCTGCTGCTGGTCGGTCAGCGCCTGCCGGTACAGCGCGACGGCCTCGTCCGAACGCCTGGCCTCCTGGTAGGCGGCCGCCAGGCTGGCGTGCGTGGCCAGCGTGTCCGCGTGGTCGAGCCCCATCCGCTGCTGTTGATCGGTCACGGCCCGCTGGTGCAGCGCGACGGCCACGTCGGAGTCATACCGCTGCAGCCCGAACGCCGCCCGCAGCGCGTCGGCGAACTCACCGCAGCTGGCATAGCGTTCCTCTGGAGCCTTCGCGAGGGCACGCAGCAGGACCTCGTCCACGGCCGCGGGCAGGCCGGGCCGCCGCGACGTCAACAGCGGCGGCGGCGCAGAAACCTGCGCGTACAGCACCGCCATGCCCTGCTCCCGCGGGAATGGCGGTTGGCCGGACAGCAGGGCGAACGCGGCGCAGGCGAGCGCGTACTCGTCGGTGCGTGCGTCGACCCGGCGGCCCTGGATCTGTTCAGGCGCGCAGTAGTCCAGCGTGCCGAGGAACGGGCCGGTGCTGGTCAGGTCGGCGGAGACCGCGTCTTTTGTCAGCCCGAAATCCGAAAGGTACACATGGTCGGGCCGACCGGGCCGGGTATCGACGAGCATGTTGGCCGGCTTGACGTCACGGTGCACAAGCCCGGCGGCATGAGCGGCATCAAGGGCGGAGGCCACCGCGGAGATGATCGCGGCCGCACGCGCCACCGGCAGCGGGCCCAGCCGGCGCAGCAGCGTCCGCGCATCGCCGCCCGGCACGTAGCGCATGGCGATGAACAGCACCCCGTCCGCATCGCCCGCCTCGAACACCGGGATGATGTGCGGATCGTCCACGGCAGCCGCGGACCGTGATTCCCTCATGAAGCGGTGCCTGAAGGCCTCGTCGGCCGCCAGCGCCGGAGAGAGGATCTTGAGTGCTACCTGCCGCCCGAGCCGCTCATCCTGGGCACGGAAGACAACCGCCATGCCGCCACGGCCGATCTGCTCCTCCAGGCGGTACCCGGCTATCTGCGACCCGACGGAGAAACCGACCAGAGAACCGACCGCTCCGGTCGCCCCGCGCCCTTCATCGCCCATCGGATCTCCACGACCTGCGGGCCCTCTGCTGCCCTCCTCTGACATCGGGCCGGGCGGCGTCCGGGCCGACAGTACAACTGCCGGCGGGCGGCATGAAGAAAGGAGGATAGACAAAGTCCGTCACGGACACCCCCTCGCAGTTCACCCACCCACCCACCCAAGGACCGGCGCGGATAATCGTCGTCGCAGGCCGGCTCTCAAAGCTAGCACGACCTGAGCAATGGCGACACAATTGCCCGGCGTTGGGCAAAGCATTGCGCATAGCGATAAAACGGACACTGTCAGCACCCATTCGGCGCCAGAAGCGCCGGTACCCGCAGGCGGTGCCTGCGGGTACCATCGGGCCGGATGCCCGGCTAAGACTTTATGGTCTCCTGGACCGCGGCGATCGTCGCCCCGTTGGACAGGACGGTAAAGCGGATCGTTCCTGCCCTGGCATTCCCGTTGATGGTCCACCCCCAGCCGCCTGCCGCGTTGCAGCCACTCTGCAGGCCCGACAGGTACGTGGCGTACACGCCGCCGCTGGTGTTTATGAACTGGACCTCGAGCCGGGCGTTGCAGAGCCAGCCGACCAGTCCGCCCGCGGCGTAGGCTCCCTCGATGTTCTGCACGTAAAGGCCGCTGCCGTTGATTTCCCCGCAGAAGTTGGCCCAGGCGGGCTTGCCGTAGAGCGTGCAGCCCTTGGCGGACGCATCGGCGGCGGACGGGTGAACCGCCGCCACCGCGCCCAGCAGTCCCGCGACGGCCGCGCAGACCAGAATGAAGCGTTTCGCCGCGCCCCTGAACGTGGCGGCGAAATTCCTGACAGCTGATGCCTTATACATTCTTGCTCCTATTGTGCTTACCGGTGCGGCTGCATATCGTGACCATGTCCTGGCTTCATGTCATTTCGGCCTTTCCGCGGTCTGTGTCTGGCCAGCACGCCTATGCTCGGATGCGGGGCGGCACCGAACCAACCAGTTCGGCGGGAACTGTTCGGTTGCTGATGCTGGGCCGCCGCGGGGGCCTTTGAGGGAGGGGCATCCGGTGACCGGGGACTCGCTTACCGAGCAAGATCGCGCCAGAGGGCGGCTCACCACCGCGCGCGATCACGTCCGGCGCCGGCGCGGCGAGGTGATGCTTGAGGTGGGTCACCTGCTGCGCATCTGGCGTGATCTGAGCGGGATCCTCCAGCAGGACCTCGCGGCGGAGGGCTGCGTCAGCGCGACCGTGGTGCGGCGGATAGAGAAGGGTGACTACGAGTCCGCTCCCCCTGAGTCGCTCATCGCCGCTGTGTCCCGGCTTGGCGGTCCGGCTCGCGAGCTTGCCGGGCTGGCTCGTACCTACCAGGACCTGCAGGGCCAGCAGCGGCAGATCGACAAGCTGCTCATCCGCAAGGTGCTGCCCGCCACCGTGGCGGGACGGGCCGGCGCCGGCGAGCGGATCACGCTGGGTGCGGGCCTGCGCCCAGCGGCGACGCCCAGGCCGCCGTCTGTCTTCGTCGGCAGGCAGCGGGAGCTGAGCACGCTGACCCGGATGCTTGACCGCCAGCGGCTGGTCACGGTGGTGGGACCGGGCGGGATCGGCAAGACCGCGCTGTGCTTGCGGCTCGCTCAGGCGTGCCCTCCCGAGCTGGCGGGCCCCTGGTTCGCCGACCTGTCGCGGGTCCGGGCCGGCGAGCCGCTGCTCCCGCTGCTGGCCCGGCTGATCCTCGACGACGGCGATGCCGCCGCGGCCGACGACGATGACGGGTCCAGGTTCGGCGCCGCCCTGGGCGGCGCGCCCGCGCTGGTCATCTTCGACAACTGCGAGCACGTGCTGGCCGACGCGGCCGACGCGGCCACCAGGCTGCTCGACGTCTGCCCGGAGATCCGCATCCTCGCGACCAGCAGGGAGCCGCTGCACCTGCCGGACGAATCGGTCCTGACCATCGGCCCGCTGCCGGTCCCGGAGCCCGAGCGGGCCGCGGCGGGCCCGGCCGACGCGGTCGAGTTGTTCACCCGCCTGCTCGGCACGGACATCGGCGACGGGGCCGGGCTGAACGCGGAACAATCCGCCGCGGTGACCGATCTGTGCCGGCAACTCGACGGCATCCCGCTATGCATCGTGCTCGCGGCTGCCAGGGCCAGGACGCTGCCGCTGAGCGACGTGGCGGCGAGCGTCAGGCGGGGTCTGGCCGTGCTCAGCGGCGGCCGTCGTGACATCCCGCGCCACCAGGCCATCGAGGCGACCATCAGCTGGAGCTGGGATCTGCTGACCCAGGACGAGCAGCGCGCGCTGGCCAGGCTGGCGATCCTTGGCGCCCCCTTCACCCTGCTGTGCGGGGCTACGGTAGCGGCCGAGGATACCGGCAGCGGCGATCACCTGGTCGCCGCCCTGGCCGATAAGTCACTGCTGTCACAGGAAACGAACGAGGCGGGCGGAGCCAGGCTCAAGATCCTGGCCGTGGTGCGGAATTTCGCCCTCACCAGGCTGACCGCGACGGACCGGCAGCGCGCTATCCGCCAGCTCATGTCCTGGGCTCTCGCCACGACCCCGGCGGACGAGATCGCCCTGCAGCAATCGGCCGTGATCGAGCGTCTCGATACCGACTTCCCGCTCATCCGGGCGGCGCTGGAGCTTAGCGAGGACGCGCCCGCCGACCAGGTTCGGCTGGCCCTCGCCATCTGGCAGTACTGGCACATCAGGTCGCTGCCGGAATACGGCTGCCGGTTCCTTGCCAAGGCGCGCGATGAGAGCGTCCCGCTCAGCCCGCTGGAGCGCGGCAAGGCCCTCGGCACACTGGCCAGCCTGCTTGCCTACCAGGGGCACTTCGCCGAGTCCATCGACGCCGCCAGGCTCAGCATCGAGGTCTGGCGAGCGCTCGGCGATCCCGCGCAGCTGCGGTACGGCCTGCTGATCCTCTTCGGCAGCCTGCTCGAGACCCGCGAGTTCGACGAGGCCGAACGCTGCCTCACCGAGATAGCCGAGATTCCCGGTGAGATCGACCGGTCAACCCTGGGCGACCTCCGTTTCCGGCACGGCGTGCTGTCCCTTCACCGCGGCGACCCGCAGCGCGCGGTCCGGTTGCTGCGCGAGGCCGCGCACTGCTTCAGCGGCGAGAAGATGACGCTGGCGCATGGTTTCTGCCTCGGGTACCTGTCGGTCGCCTACCGTCGAGCGGGCGATCTGGATGCATCCCTGGCGAGCGCGCTGCAGGCCAGGCAGATCGTGGGCGGCGTCTTCGGGCCCAGCTGCGAGGCCGAGGTAACGGTGGGCGTGGCCGCCGCCTACCTGGCGCTCGGCCGGCCGCAGGACGCCCTCGCCGCCCTCGACGCGGCACCCCTGGATGAGCAGGTCAGGTCCGGCACGCGCACGCATGCGCTGGCCTTGCGCGCCATGGCGGCAAGCGCGGTGTCCCCGTCGGCCGCCGCGGCCTTCCTGCTCTCCCACGCTGGCGAGTTCGCCGACGGGTTCGCCGGCGGGCGCGGCTCCGGCGAAGACCAGGTGGTGCTGCTCGTCGGCGCCGTGCAGGAAATCGCCTACCGGTCGCAAGGCTACGAGACCGCCGCGCGCCTGCTCGGCGTCCGCGCCAGGCTCCGGCTCGGTGACCAGAAAATTGACATCGGGCCGCCGGCCCGCGAGTCCTCCTCGCGCCTGGCCGGCCGGGTATCCCAGCCCCGGCTGGAGGCGCTCATCGCCGAAGGTGCCCAGCTGGAGCCGGGCAATGCCATCGACTTCACCGTCGCGGTCCTCACCCAGCTGGCCGCGGCGGCCGAGCCCCGTGGACCTGTCCTCGGCACCTCGACCACCGCGGGAACCAGGCTGATGATCATCGCGCCGTATTCGGCACCGCAGCGCCGTTCGTCCTGACCGGCCTACCGCCTGCGCCGTCCCCGGCTGGCGATGCCCCCGGCGGGCCGGCTGCCCACCGGCCATCGGTCGGCGTGGGCGGGCCGCATCGCCTTTTGCGCAATGCGCGGCCGGGTGGCCGGGCCGCGAGGCTCGCGCCGCAGTTCGGCTTGCCTGACGGCGTGGATCGACCGCAGCGACTTGACCGCGCGGCTTCCCGCCACGACCCCGGCCGATGGCACCTGGCCCGGCGCGCTGGTTGCCGCAGAGCCGGCCGGCGGCCGTTGTGGCGATGTCACTCGGCGCCAGCTGATGGTCAGGGCGACGGCCGCCACCGCCCCGATCCCGCCGCCCACGGCGATGACAGATGCCGGGGTCACCACCTCCGTGACCGCGCCGGCCGTCACGAAGGCGGCCCCCTGGGCGACGACGACGCCCATGCTGGCAATGCCGAAGGCCTGGGCCCGCCGCTCGTCAGGCACCCTGACGACGAAGGCAGTGTTGACCGCGAGCTGGTAGGCACCGAATGCGGCCGCGGCCGAGAAGATCACGAGCGAGATGGCCAGGCCCGGGTGCAGGGCCGTCAGGACGAGGGTGGCGCCGACGGCCACCGCAAGCGGGCCCATCAGCGTAAGCCGCCGACGGGGGCTGACGAACCTGCTGAACAGCGGCGTGGCGATCGCGGTAGCCGCCGCGGTGGACGCCAGCACGAGCCCGGTGGCGACCGGGCCGCCGCCGAGCCGCGCCGCATAAGGGGCGGCGATTCCCTGCGGGATCGTGTAGAGGACGACCAGCCAGCCGAGCAGCACGAGGGTACGCAGCGCCCGGTCGCCGAATACCAGCCGGAGGCCGGAGGCTGCCCGTGCCAGCGGCGAGCCCTGGCCGGCATCCGCCCGCGCCGGGGCGGGCCTGGCCCGCGTGCCCAGCCCGATGAGCAGGCCGGAGGCCACGAACGTGACCGCGTCGATGAGCAGCGAGGGGCGCACGCCGAAGATCGTGACCACGGCTCCCCCGGCGGCCGCGCCGAGCACCTCGGCGGTCAGGTAGGTCGTCTGGATCACCGCGGTGCCCAGCGCGTAGCGCTCGCCGGGCAGGATGCCGGGGGTGATCGAGGAGCGAGCCGACTCAAACGGCGAGGAGAACATCGTGGCGGCGAACAGCAGCAGCACCAGCGCCATTACCGGCATGCCCGGCACGATCATCGCCGCGACGAGGACGGCGCGGACCACGTCGCAGGCCACCATCACCGTGCGGCGCGGACGACGGTCCGCGAGGTCGGCGAGGAACAGCCCGCCGATCACCCACGGCAGGTACCCGGCCGCGTAGGCCACGGCGGCCAGCAGCGGGGACCTGGTCCGCTCATAGACCAGCACGGCGAGGGCGACCAGGGCGAGACGATCGCCCGCCGCGGACAGGATCACCGACAGCCACAGGGCACGGAACTCGCGGACCGCGAATACATCGCGGAACGTGGCGCGCGGCGACGCTGCAGCTTTCACGGTTCAGGTCAGCCGATGACCATCATGCGAACGCGGAATGCGCGCAGCCCAGGGAATACCTTCATGACGACAGCGATCCGCTCACTCCGTACCACGTTGACCAGGCCAGGAGCAGCCGATCAGATCCACGTCCTACTCGCGGCGGCCCGGTTTCATCTGGGCCGGCCCCTATGCACCATTCACCGTCCCCCCGTCGCTGAACGCAACAGCACGCGAAGCATTAGTCACTAAAATAGCCCGCCGTGACTGTCCGCCTACGGTTACATTTAGTCATTTCGGACTATTGCCCGGATTCAGTATTTGTGTCCGCTTTGGGGCATAGAACGGGGCACCGGGCTCACCCGGTGCCCCGTACCTCCAGCTGGTGACTGGCGGTTACCCGGCCAGGTCGAACCGATCGAGGTTCATGACCTTTACCCACGCGGCGACGAAGTCCGTCACGAACTTCTCCTTCGCGTCATCGCTGGCGTAGACCTCCGCGAGCGCGCGCAGCTCGGAGTTCGACCCGAAGACGAGATCGACGCGGCTGCCGGTCCACTTCAGCTCGCCGGTCCCGCGATCACGGCCCTCGAAGGCATCCGCGGCCTCCGAGGTCGGCTGCCACGTCGTGCCCATGTCGAGCAGGTTGACGAAGAAGTCGTTGGTCAGCGACCCGGGGGTGGCAGTGAGCGCGCCGAGCTTCGACCCGTCGTAGTTCGCGCCGAGGACGCGGAGGCCGCCGACCAGGACGGTCATCTCCGGCGCGCTCAGCGTGAGCAGGTTCGCCCTGTCGAGCAGCAGGTACTCGGCGGGCAGGCGGCTGCCCTTCCCGACGTAGTTGCGGAACCCGTCCGCCTGCGGCTCGAGCGCGGCGAACGACTCCACGTCGGTATCGTCCTGCGAGGCGTCGGTGCGGCCCGGCGCGAAGGGGACCTCGATATGGAAGCCGGCGTCGCTGGCCGCCTTCTCCACGGCCGCACCGCCCGCGAGCACGATCAGGTCGGCCAGCGAGACCCGCTTTCCGCCGCTCTGGCCGGCGTTGAAGGCGTCCTGGACGCCCTCCAGGATGCGCAGCACCGTCGCGAGCTGGTCGGGGTTGTTGACCTCCCACCCGCTCTGCGGCTGCAGCCGGATGCGCCCGCCGTTGGCGCCGCCGCGCTTGTCGCTGCCGCGGAAGGACGCCGCCGCCGCCCACGCGGCGGACACGAGCTGGGATACCGACAGGCCCGAGGCGAGAACCTGGCCCTTGAGGGCGGCCACGTCCCCCGCGTCGATGAGCTCGTGCGTCACCGCCGGAACGGGGTCCTGCCAGATCAGCGTCTCGGACGGGACCTCCGGGCCGAGGTAGCGCACGACCGGGCCCATGTCGCGATGGGTCAGCTTGAACCACGCGCGGGCGAAGGCGTCCGCGAACGCGTCCTGGTCGGTCATGAAACGCCGCGAGATCTGCTCGTAGATCGGGTCGACCCGGAGCGAGAGGTCGGTCGTCAGCATCGTCGGGACCCGGCGGTCGGACGGGTCGGAGGGGCCGGGGACGGTACCTGCCCCGGCACCGCCCTTCGGCTGCCACTGGTGCGCGCCCGCCGGGCTCTGGGTCAGCTCCCACTCATAGCCGAACAGGATCCGGAAGAAGCTGTTGTCCCATCTGGTCGGCGTCTCGGTCCAGGTGACCTCGAGGCCGCTGGTGATCGCGTCGGCGCCCTTGCCGGTGCCGTAGCTGCTCTGCCAGCCCAGGCCCTGCTGCTCCAGCGGGGCCGCCTCGGGATCGGGGCCGACGTTGTCCTCCGGGCCCGCGCCGTGGGTCTTGCCGAAGGTGTGGCCGCCCGCGATCAGGGCGACCGTCTCCTCGTCGTTCATCGCCATCCGGCGGAACGTCTCGCGTATGTCTCGGGCGGCGGCAAGCGGGTCCGGGTTGCCGTTCGGCCCCTGCGGGTTGACGTAGATGAGGCCCATCTGGACCGCGCCGAGCGGTTCCGCGAGCTCGCGGTCGCCACTGTAGCGCTCGTCATCGAGCCAGGTGGTCTCGGGACCCCAGTAGACGTCCTCCTCCGGCTCCCAGGTGTCCACCCGGCCGCCGCCGTAGCCGAAGGTCTTGAAGCCCATCGACTCCAGGGCGACGTTGCCGGTGAGGACTATGAGGTCGGCCCAGGAGATCTTCCTGCCGTACTTCTTCTTGACCGGCCACACCAGCCGGCGGGCCTTGTCCAGGCTGACGTTGTCCGGCCAGCTGTTGAGCGGCGCGAAGCGCTGCTGGCCGGCGCCGGCGCCGCCGCGGCCGTCGCTGATCCGGTAGGTGCCCGCGCTGTGCCAGGCCATCCGGATCATGAGCGGGCCGTAGTGGCCGAAGTCGGCAGGCCACCAGTCCTGGGACGTCGTCAGCACCTCCGCGATGTCGCGCTTCACGGCGGCGAGGTCGAGGGTGTTGAACGCCTCGGCGTAGTCGAAGTCCTCCCCCATGGGGTCGGCCACGGCGGGGTTCTTGGCCAGGATCTTCAGGTTGAGCCGACGCGGCCACCACTCGCTGTTAGCGTCGCCCGCGGTGGGGTGCACGCGGCCGGGCAGCACCGGGCATTCCGCGCTCTCCGGGGTCGGGCCTTCGGCGACTACTGGATCATGGTTCTCGGACATGCGAATCCTTCCGCAATAGGCGGGTCACGGTACCCAGGAACTTGTGGCGGTGGAACAGTCGGGGCACAGGCCCCAGTAGATGACCTCGGCCTCGTCGATCGAGAAGCCGTGGTCGTCGGAAGCGGTCAGGCAGGGCGCCTCGCCGACCGCGCAGTCGACGTCGTCCGTGCGCCCGCAGCTGCGGCAGATCACGTGGTGATGGTTGTCGCTGACCCGGGCCTCGAACCGGGCCGGCGACCCGGCCGGCTGGATCCGCCGGACCAGGCCCACGTCGACCAGCACCCCGAGCGCGTCGTACACGGCCTGGACCGAGATGGCACCCATCTCGGCCCTGACGGCCTCCGCCACGGCATCGGCTGTCACGTGGGGCTCGGTTGAAACCGCCCGCAACACGGCCAGGCGCTGGCCGGTGACGCGATAGCCGCCCTGACGGAGGAGCTCGGCCGGGTCGGCAGGCATGCCCCGACCCTATCTAATCTGGACCCGTTCTGTGAATAGAAACAGTAAAGTTAATCTTCCAGGGCGTACCGGTTCCGCGTAGGCGGGCGTGCTGACGCCGACCCTGAGGGGGCGGTCAGGATCGTCAGCCGGTCACGCGCCGTCCGCCGAACTCAGGTGCCCAGAGCCTCGTCCAGCCCGTCACCCGCCATCCGGCGCCGGAGCGCCGAACCAGGTGCGCAGAGCCTCCTCCAGCCCGCCGGACGCGTCCGCCGCGCCGGGCCCGGTGGCCCAGGCCACGTATCCGTCGGGCCGGATCAGCAGCGCGTCGGCCAGGGCCGGGCGAGCGGGCGGGGCCGGGCGATCGGCCGGGGAGGGGCGATCGGCCGGGGAGGGGCGATCGGCCGGGTTCAGGCCGCGGGCGGCCAGGATGGTGATCCGGTCCGCCCAGGCCGCGGCGGCCCCGGCCACCGCGGCGTCCTGGGTGAGATCCAGCAGCACGCCGCGGGCAAGGCGGACGAGCTCGGCGACGCGAGTCTGACGGCCGTCGCGCCCCTCCACCCGCAGGTCCGGCGCGAGATATCCGGCCAGCCGGTGCGGTCGGCCGCCGCGGGCTGGCATCGGGTAGCGGACGTCGGAGCCCTCGATCGCCGCACCAAGGTGCCGTAGCACCTCGGGGTACTGCAGCAGCTCGCCGAACAGCTCACGAAGCGCCGCGGCGCCCTCGTGACCTTCGCCGCCGGCGCCCGCGGCCGACAGGGCCTTCTGCGCCCGGGTATGCACGATGGCCCGCAAGCCGGCCAGGTGCCGCTCGGCGTGGTAGGAGTCCAGCAGGCCGGCCGGCGCCTGGCCCTGGATCTGGGCGGCGAGCTTCCAGCCGAGGTTGACCGCGTCGTTCAGGCCGGCGTTGAGCGATCCGCCGGCGCCGAGGAGGTGGGCCGCGTCGCCGGCCAGCAGCACCCGGCCGGCCCGGTAGCGGTCAGCCTGCCGGCTGTTGCCGATGGTCCGGGTCAGCCATTGCGGATCGGTCATCTCCAGGTCGGCGCCGAGTACCCGGCGGAAGCTCGCGCGCAGCTCGTCGAGGGTCATCGGGCCGTCGCCTGCCGCCGTGGCCGCCGGGTCCTCCTCGCTGGTGTAGACGATGAACAGGCCGGGCGGGGCATTCTTGTCCAGCGTGGCCAGCGGCGCCAGCGAGTACGCGCCGCGCGGCGTGCGGACCACGCCGGTGAGCTTCAGACGTCCCGCCCCAGGCACCTCGACCTCGCCCCCGCCGGGGGTGATCACCGCGGTGGGCAGGAACACCCGCCCGATGCGGGATATCTCCGACGAGGTGACGCCGGGGAAGCCGATGCCGGCCTGCTTGCGGACCAGGCTGTGCGCGCCGTCGCAGCCCACCAGGTAGCCCGGGCGCAGCCGGTACTCGCCGTCCGGGCCGCGGACCTCCAGCGTGACGCCGTCTTCGTCCGGGGCCAACGCGGTCAGCTCGTGCCCGCGACGGATGCTGCCGCCGAGCTCGGCCAGCCGGTCGCCGAGCAGCCGCTCCAGCCGCCGCTGCGGGATCGCCGCAATGTGCAGCGGGCTGGCGGCCAGCCGGGAAAAGTCCAGCTGCAGCGGCCCGAACGGGAAGCGCGGTATGGGCCCGACCCAGGTGGAGTCGGCCCGGATCCGGTCCAGCAGGCCGCGGTAGTCCAGCACCGGCACGATCTGGCCGACCAGCCCGTTGCCCTTGGGGACCTCGCTGACATCCGGCAGCCGCTCAAGCACTACCGGGTACACGCCGCCCAGGATCAGCTCGGCGGCCAGCATCAGCCCGGCCGGACCGGCGCCGGCGATCACGACGCCGGTCTCCTCCGCCGCCATGTCACAGCCGCCCGAAATATAGGCCGGCGCCGTCCGTGGGGGCGACACCGCTGGTCCGTGAGGTCGTCACGAGAGTTACCTTACGTAATCTTGCCGCCGGTACCCCGGTCTCAGCCGTCTTCGGGTCCGGGCGTGATCTCGGTCCCGGTGGCGGCGAGCAGGTCGAGGAAGGGGCCGACCCGGTGTCCTTCCTGGGCGGCGTGCCGGAACAGGCTGTCCCGGTGGACGGTGTACACCACGCGCCGCCCGGTGCGGGCGCGGGTGAGATACCCCGCGGCCTCCAGGTCGGCCACGATGGCCTGCACGGAGCGCTCGGTCAGGCCGACTACCGGGCTGATGTCCCGGATGCGGGCTTCGGGGTTGCGGGCGATCTCCACCAGGACGTGCCCGTGGCCGGTCAGCAGCGTCCAGGCACCGCCGCCGCTCTGGTTAGGGTCACTCATACTCCCTGAGCGTACAGCTCGCGAGAGGATTGGCGCGAGATAAATAGCATGAATTTTTTCTCGCGCTTTATGTTGACACATACCAGCCGAAGGCTGATCCTGGTAGTGCCATGCGCGGCAACGCGGCCACAGGAGGTGCGCAGATGCCTGACGACGGTTTCCCGGTTGAGGTGGTCGGGGACGTGCCGGTGGTGGCAGCGCCCGAGGAACTCGACATCACGAACGCCGATGGCCTGAGGTCGGCGCTGGCCAAAGCGGCGGCCGACGGGCACGGCACGGTCGTGGTGGACATGACCCTGACCCGGTTTTGCGATTCGTCCGGGCTGCACACCCTGCTCGCCGCGCACCGGCGAGCCGAAGCCGAGGGCCGTGCGGTGCTGCTGGTCATTCCGGGCAACACCGTCCTGCGGGTTTTCACGATCACCGGCATGGACACGGTGATCCCCAACTTCACCAGCCTGGCCGAGGCGCTGGCACGAACGGCCGCCACCGCCAACGGCCGCAGCCACCAGCCGTCGGGCTGACGCCGACCCATGAACCTGGCATGACCACCTACTGTTCTTAAGTATCCCACGATCGTAGGAAAGAAGTAGCATAGATCTATGAGCATCAAGGAGCGGCTGTCCGCGTCGGTCGATGCCGACCTCATGGCCGCCGCGCAGCAGGCGGTCACCGACGGACGCGCCGAGAGCGTCAGCGCCTGGGTGAACGACGCGCTGAAGCTCAAGGCCGACCACGACCGGCGACTGCAGGCCCTCGATGACTTCCTGGCCGCCTACGAGGCCGAGCACGGCCAGATCACCGAGGACGAGATGCGAGATGCCGCCCGCCGTGCCCGGGAACGCGCCGTCGTCGTCCGGGGAAGGCCCGCCGGGCACGAGCCGGCACCGCGCGACCGCGGCGCGGCCTGATGCTGGTGCTGGACGCCGGGGCCTTCGTGGCCGTCGAGCGCGGCGACCGTGACGTGGTGGCGCTGGTCAAGCGGGAGCGCCTGGCGGGGCGCGTGCCGGTGACCAACGGCGGGGTGGTCGCCCAGGTCTGGCGCGGCGGCAGCGGCCGTCAGGCCCCCGTGGCCCGGCTGCTGGCCGGGGTCGAGGTCGCGCCGGTCGACGACGGCCTGGGGCGGCGCGCCGGGATGCTGCTGGCCCGGACCGGGCACGCCGACGCGATCGACGCCGCGGTGGTGTGCCTGGCGGCCGACGGCGATGACATCCTTACCTCAGATCCCGGCGACCTGCGGGTCCTGGCCGAGGCAGCCGGCGTCCACGTCGAGCTCATCCCGGTATAGCCCAGCTCACTTCCCACCGGTAACCCGGGACGAGGCGCGGCACGTGTACCTCCGTGGCTGCCGTGGCGTGGCTCGTACTAACCTACGGCGTGCCCCGCGATCTGGCCGGCCGCCTGGGTGAGAAGGTGAGCTAGTGGTGACTCCAGAGCAGCAGGCCGGCGCTCTGCTGTCGGTCAATGTGGGGATGCCGCAGGACGTGGCCTGGCACGGCAGGACGGTGCACACGGCGGTATGGAAGAAGCCGGTCACCGGGCCGCGGATGGTGCGGCGGCTCAATATCGATGGTGACGGGCAGGGTGATCTGGCCGGGCACGGCGGCGAGCAGCGGGCGGTGTTCGTCTACCAGATCGAGTCCTACCGGTACTGGCAGGAGCAGCTGGGCCGGGATGACTTCACCCACGGGCAGTTCGGGGAGAACTTCACCGTGCGGGGGTTGGCCGATGACCAGGTATGCATCGGCGACAGGTACCGGATCGGCGGCGCGATCTTCGAGGTAACCCAGCCGCGGGTCACCTGCTTCCGGGTCGGTATCCGGATGGATGACCCGCAGATGCCCGCGCTGCTGGTCTCCCACCACCGGCCCGGGTTCTACTTCCGCGTGCTGACCGAGGGCACGGTGCAGGCCGGGCAGGAGATCATCAAGCTTGCCTCCGGCCCGGAGGGCATGACGGTCGCGGAGATGGACGCCCTGCTGTACCTGCCCGGGCATCCCCGCCAGCAGCTGCTGCGCGCGCTGCGCATCCCGGCGCTCAGCGGCGGGTGGAAAGCCTCGTTCCAGGAGATGCTCGACCAGCCCGGGCAGGCCGCCGGCAACGCGGGCCTGGCCGAAGCGAGCCCGCCGCCGGCGTGGCCAGGGTTCCGGTCGCTCGCCGTGACCGGAATCAGCCGCGAGAGCGAGACGGTGATCTCGCTGCACCTGGCCGATCCCGGCGGCGGAAGCGTGCCGGCCGCCCTGCCCGGACAGTTCCTGACCCTGCGGCTGCACCCCGACCCCGCCGGGCAGCCGCTGCTGCGCAGCTACTCGCTGTCCGGACCCCCGGGCGCCCGCGACTACCGCATCAGCGTCAAGCGGGAGGAACACGGCGCCGCCAGCCAGTTCCTGCACACCCGGGTACGGGAGGGTGACCTGGTGGAGGTGGCCGCGCCGCGCGGCACCTTCACCCTGCGCCCGGGCCAGGCGCCGGTTCTGCTGATCAGCGCGGGTGTCGGCGCGACACCGGTGCTGGCCATGCTGGACGCGCTGGCCGCCGACCGGTCCAGCCGGGACATCTGGTGGCTGCACGGCGCGCGCCGCCGCGCCGATGAGCCGTTCGCGGCCGAATCCCGCGCCCTGCTGGCCGCGCTTCCCAGCGCGCACCGGCACATCTGCTACAGCAGCCCGGGCCCCGATGACATCCAGGGCCGCGACTACGACACGGCGGGACGCCTGTCGGCGCCGGTCCTTGCCGCCCTGGACCTGCCCCGCGACGCCGACGTCTACCTGTGCGGACCCACCGCGTTCATGGCAGATATATCCGCTGCCCTGGCCGCGGCCGGTTTCGAGGCCGCCCGCATCCACACCGAGGTCTTCGGCGCCGGGCCCGCGCTAACACCCGGCATCGCGCCCGCGGCCGCCCGCCGGCCGCACCCACCCGCCGGAAAGCCAGGCAGCGGCCCCCTGGTCGCCTTTGCGCGCAGCGACCTGAGCGTGCCCTGGGACCCCGGCTACGCCAGCCTGCTCGAGTTCGCCGAAGCCTGCGACGTGCCGGTGCGCTGGTCATGCCGCGTCGGAGTGTGCCACACCTGCGAGACGACCCTCATATCCGGGACGGTCCGCTATGCCCCCGCCCCAGTCGATGACCCCGCCGACGGCAGCATACTGATCTGCTGCTCACAGCCACGCGAGGACCTAGTCCTCGACCTGTGACCGATCACGGGATGGTGAGTACCGGGTAGGGCGACTCGTGCAGCAGCCGGACCGGGACCGAGCCGATGACGCGGTGCGGGACATGATGAGAGCGGCCGGTCACGATAACGGGGATGCTGGCGGGCTCGGCGGCGGCGTAATTGTCGGCGGCGTGAAGAACCGCGTCTGCGGCTGACTCCTGGCGGCGCTCGAACGTGTACGGCACGCCTGCCGCGGCGGCGATTTCCTTGGCGGCCCCGGCCGCAGTGGCGGCCTTCTCATCACGGTCCTCGTCCATGTCGGTACGGCCGAATCCGGACAGATCGCTGTCGATGAGCGCGTGGTCGGCATAGATGACATGCAGGGTGCCGGGGCGCTTCCGCAGCAGGTCCGCACCCCAGATGAGCGCCCGCCGGGCCGGCTCGGAGTCATCGAAGCCGACGACCAGGGTGATGGGCTGGACCACACCGGGCTCGGGCATGCCAGGGACGGAAGCGTGGCCTGGCCCGGCAGACACCGGTTCGGCCAGGACGGGTGGCGAGACAGGCCCGGTCAGCGCGGGGGCGGGGCGCCGCAGCGTCGTGATCAGGATCAGGCCGGCCAGGCCGGCCAGGGCCCAGGCGGCCAGGGTCCACAGCGACGGGGTGGTGGCGTGGCCGCCGAAGTAGACCACGTTGCGGATGGTGCTGGCGGCTACCCCGAGCGGCAGGACAGGGCTGAAGACGCGCAGGAAGCTGGGGGTGAAGCTGGCCAGGTTGGCCGGCCCGCCGCTGACGGGGATCCCGGCCACGATGAATACCAAAACGGCCAGGGCGACCAGCGGCGGCCTGATCCGCGCCAGCACGGCCGTGGGGGCCGCCACGGCCAGGGAGAACAGCGCGACAATGCCGGCGATCGCCGGGTAGTGGCCCAGCCCGGCGATGCCATCGGCGATCGCCGCGGCGACCAGCCCGCTGGCGACGGCCGTGGCCACCGGCACGGCGACGGCCCAGGCGCGCGGGGCGCGGCGGAACGCCAGTGCTGAGGCGGAGCCCGCGGCCAGGCTGGGGATCAGCACGCTGAGCACGACGAACCAGGACGACAGCGCCTCGGAGTCACTGGCCAGGGGCGGGACAACGTCCGACACGACCAGCTGATGCCCGGACCGTGCGGCGACGGCTGTGAACGCCCCGATCAGGGCCTGCTCCGGGCCGGTGCCCCCGGCCTGCGTGACCAGCAGCCGCAGGCCCGCGCCGGAAACGACCAGCGCGCCATCGACCTGCCGCTGCGCGATCCCGGTCGTCGCGCTGGCCCCGCTGGGGTAGCTGCGGAACTGGAAAGCTCCCGGGACGGCGCTGGCCAGGGCGTGCTCCACCTGGCGGGTCACCGCAGCCGGACCGACGATGCCGACCGGAAGGTCATGCGGCGTCGGCCGGTGGAAAGCGCTCAGGGTCAGCGCGACGAAGATCGCGACGAAGACCGCGCTGGCCACCACGGAGCCCGCGAACGCCCGGTACTGCGCCGGAAACCTGCGGCCGTCACCTGCATGCCTCGCCGCCACCTGCGTCCTCCCTCATATGCCAACGACGCTTGGAGCCGGGCCTAAGTCCCGGTGTCACCTGTTCGGTCATCTCCGGCGGTCGATGGTGTCGATCGCCCCGCGGCCGCAGGGGTGTATCGCTCGGCGTCCGGGATTCGCTCCGCGAGCGCTGCCCGCCAGGCAGCCGCCGGGAAGGGGTCGGCGAAGTACTGGGTTTCGTGCGCTACCAGATCGTCGGCGAACTCCATGACGCTCACCGAGTAGGTGGGCGCGCCGTCATAGGTGATCACGACCTCGCTCACCCAAAGGTCGCCGCCACCCCGGATCCGCAGGACGATGAAGTGGCGTTCGGCGGGGTGCCCGCCGCGTTGCGCCTGAATCTTCGACCGCCCCCGGAAGCGCTCTCCGGACTGCGGGTAGTCCAGGATCCCGTCGGTGGCGTAGATCGCGTGCTCAGTGTCGCTGTCTCCGCTCTCGGAGGCCGTCCAGTGCTGCTCTATCTGGGCGCGGGTCCTGGCGTCACGATCCGTTGTTGTGTTCATCTAGGCCTCATCAGTAGCCGGAATCGTAATGCGTTGGCCTTCACCTTCGCCGCTGAAGACGGCCGGTCGCGCCCGTGGATACCCGGGTCGGTGCCCTGGTCCCGTCAGCCCGGCCGCAGGCCAAGCCCAGGGTATCGGCCAGGGGCTCTCAAGGGCGCAAGCGGCTTGCCCAAGCGCGACTGTGGGCGGAGTATCAGCGCGAAGATGAAACCATCACCGGCTCAGGAGTCCCCGCGAAGGAGCCATAAATGAATGTCCGACCCCTTCAGGCAAGCGGGCGATGATGTGGATGCACCTGGCTCCCGCACCATAACGATCGCGGGGGATGAGCCGTGGGGATCCCTGCGCCGGACCGCGACGGCTATCCAGGGCCTGTCTCCGGGCTACTTCCCATTCGTGATGGCCAGCAGCATCATCTCGACGGGAACATTTCTGCTGGGACCGTCGTGGCTGTCCCGGGCGCTGCTCGTGATCGCGTCGGCCGGGTGCGTCGTGCTGATCGTGGCCATCGTGATCCAACTGGTCCTCTTCCGCCCTAGCGTGGCCGCCAGCTTCCGCGATCCCGGCCGGGTCTTCGGCTTGTTCGCGATTGCGGCCGGGATGAATGTGCTCGGGCTCCGGCTGGCGGACGCGGGCCATCCGCTGGCCACGGGGATCCTGGCCGGCGTGGCTGCCGCGGTGTGGCTCGGACTGACCTACGGGGTGCCTGCCAGCCTGCTCGCCCGATCGCGTGACTCGGTCCT
>Ga0209169_10000621_pt1 | contig 21558 bp, 19 predicted proteins | sample HubBroMetageWRM4_FD_188346 | JGI IMG/M metagenome (GOLD analysis project Ga0209169, IMG submission 188346) | Warmed soil microbial communities from the Hubbard Brook experimental Forest, New Hampshire - Hubbard Brook CCASE Soil Metagenome WRM 4... | ecosystem: Environmental > Terrestrial > Soil...
CCGGCGTCGAGAAGAATCCGATGTCCCCTACTTCTGTCGCTATGTTACTAGGGCGATACCGTAACGCTGGTTTGCGCACCTGCTCCTCGATATCCATGATGCATCCGCAGTTAAAACACACGTCAGTGCTCGGACTGTATTCTCCGAATGCACGCTAAAACAGCCCTTGGTTTCCCCGATCGCTATAGGAAGCGTCCTATACAACGGTCCTGCGGCGGCTTGACCTAGATGTGCAATCGACGTGATTTGGAACCGCGCTGACCTTGCCCTGGTATTTCACGTAGATTGTCGACGAGTATGAGAACAATGTTGGGCTTCTGAGACCGTTTGTCGGACGCAGTTGGCTCGATTTGGTGTCTCAATGCTTGACACTGCGCCAAACCTTCCGAGACCGCGAGGACCACAACGAAAACCACCATCCGAAGCATCGATGTGCTGATTCGGCCCATGGATCTTCTCCCTCGGCTCGCCGAACCACGATTAACTTCTCGCAGCGGAGCAGGAGCCATTCGACTATGGGCCAATTGATTTCGGAAGAGCTGGGGGGTGGGATGGGCGCGTCAAGGATGGGATGTCGTTCGTAAAGCGAGCCGGGGGTGCGCAATGCCTCTTGCCTTCAAGGATATTCGCCTAATAGCGCCATTTTTCCTCGCCGGAATGATCTTGGTGATCGCGCCGGCGCCCGCCGGTGCGCAACCCTATCCCGTCCCGCCGAGCTGGGGCGGAGATTTCTCGACCCGGCCTCGGCTCACAGGTGACTGGGGCGGCGTGCGCGATGATCTCGGCGCCAAGGGCGTTGTGATCGACGTGGATCTTACCGTCACTCCAATGGATGTCTTGAGCGGCGGCAAAGACACTGGTGGCGATACCTGGGGTAACGTCGATTACACGATCAACGTGGATACGCAGAAGTTGGGTCTGTGGCCGGGCGGCTTCCTCAATATCGCGGTAGACACCAGCTTTGGCACAGCGCTGAACAATGCAGGTACCATCGCTCCGGTCAACACGGCCTTTCTGATTCCCGCACCGAACGACCGCACCACCGCGCTTATGGGTGCGACGTACATGCAGTTCTTGAGCGCAAAATTTGGATTAATTCTCGGCAAGATCGACACGCTCACCTCCGGTCATCAGGAGTTCTACGGCGACTATCAAACGCAATTCGTAAATGCCGCGTTTAGTTTTCCCCTTACCGCGGCATTTGTACCGATTTCGGCGTTCGGCGGCGGCATCATCGCTCTACCGACAAAGGACCTCAGCCTCTCGCTGATCGCGCTCAGCTCGGATGGGACGCCGACTAACAACGACATCGGCGATGCATTCAATAAGGGCGCGATGGTCCTGGGCGGTGCCGCCCTCACTATCCATCCTTACGGACTATTGGGCCACCAGAACTTCAGCATTTTGTGGAGCACTCAGGATCGGCTGTCGCTCGAGCAGGATCCGAGGAATCTAGCTCTCTTACTCTTGCAAAGTCGGTATCCCAAGTTGGGTGACCCGGGCGCGATCCTGGAACAAATCTTGGCGGAAAACTTTCCGAATCTCGGTCCCCCTACGGCTCCCAATGGTAAGAACAGTAGCTGGGGCATCGGCTACGGCTTTGATCAATACCTGTGGCAGCCCGCCGGAGACTCCAAGCATGGGATCGGTGTGTTCTTCTCGGCGAACGCTTCGGATGGTAATCCAAACCCCATCAAGTGGTCCTTCCTCGCGGGGCTCGGCGGCAAGGGTGTGGGATCGAGCCGGCCGAATGACAGCTACGGGGTGGCCTTTGAGCGGACCCAGTTCAGCAGCGCTTTTATCCCCTTTCTGCGCGAACGTTTGGATCTTGGCCTTGAGCACGAAGACGCATTCGAGACGTACTACAATTTCGCAATCACGGGCTGGCTCAGTGCCACCGCTGATCTTCAGATTGTGAATTCCGGGCTCAAGCGGGCACCAAATTCTTCGGGCACCGGACTCATGAATATCGACAACGACGTCATCGCGGGCCTCCGTTTGCGCGTGCGTTTTTAGCCGCATGCATGCGCATGAGTTTTCTATCTTGTAGCTGGTCGTACATCGCCCCGAAAGGAAACGCCAATGGCACGCCAAAAAGCCAAGAGAAGTAACACAAGAACCGAAACCCCTTCCTCAAAACTGGGGAAGATTCCCAAGCCTGCCGCCGCCAAGAAACCCAATATCCTGGTGATCTGGGGCGATGACATCGGGATTCTCAATCTTTCGTGCTACAGCCACGGAGTGATGGGCTATAAAACTCCCAACATCGACCGACTCGCGCGCGAAGGCATGATGTTCACCGATTCTTATGGCGAACAAAGCTGCACCGCCGGCCGCTCATCCTTTATCACCGGTCAGAGCGTACACCGTACGGGATTGTCCAAAGTTGGCGTGCCCGGTGCGGATGTAGGGCTGCAAGCCGAGGATGCGACCATCGCCGAATTGCTCAAGCCGTTTGGCTATGCAACCGGTCAGTTCGGCAAGAATCATCTCGGCGACCTCAACAAGTACCTGCCTACCGTACACGGCTTTGATGAATTCCTCGGCAATCTGTATCACCTCAACGCCGAGGAAGACCCCGAGGATCCGGATTATCCGAAGGATCCGAAGTTTCGTGCCAAGTTCTTACCGCGTGGCGTGATGAAGTGCAAGGCGACCGAGAAAGACGATGCAACCGATCAGCCACGCTGGGGACGCGTCGGCAAGCAAAAGATTGAAGATACGGGTCCCCTCACTCGCAAACGCATGGAAACGATCGACGACGAGATCGTGGACGGGGCACAAGACTTCATTAAGAGGAAGGCAAAGGCGGGCGTGCCGTTCTTTTGCTGGGTCAACACAACCCACATGCATTTTCGTACCCATGCCAAGCGTCGCAGCTTAGGACAGGCCGGTGACGGACAGTCGCCGTACCACGATACGATGATCGACCATGATAAGCATGTCGGCGCGTTGCTCGATCTCTTGGACGATCTTGATATTGCCGACCACACGTTCGTCATGTATTCGACCGACAACGGTCCGCACATCAACTCCTGGCCCGATGGGGGGATGACTCCTTTCCGTAGCGAGAAGGACACGAACTGGGAAGGCGCGTTTCGTATCCCTCTGCTGGTACGTTGGCCCGGGAAAATTCCCGCGGGGGTCGTCAGCAACGACGTCGTTCAACACCATGATTGGTTGCCGACGTTCCTTGCAATGGCAGGGGAACCTGACATCGTCGAGAGGTGCAAAAAAGGTTATCGGGCGGGCACCAAGAAGTTCAAGGTTCATCTCGATGGCTATAACCTGTTGCCATTCCTCACGACCGAGGGCGTCAAGAGCCCGCGCGAAGGCTTCATGTATTTCGACGACGACAGTAATCTCGTTGCCGTCAGAATGAACAATTGGAAGATTGTCTTTCTGGAACAACGCTGTGAAGGAACCATGCGCATCTGGGCAGAGCCCTTCACGGTGTTGCGGACTCCAAAGATTTTCAATTTGCGAACCGACCCGCTCGAGCGAGCGGATATCACGTCCAATACGTACTACGACTGGTTCATAGCCAAGGCCCCTCGGTTGCTCTCCGCACAAACGATCGTCGGCGAATTCATGGCGACATTTGCAGAATTTCCGCCGCGCCAGAAAGCGGCAAGTTTCACCGTGGAGCAGGCACACGAGAAGATGGGAAGCGGCGCCGCCGGCGCTAAGTAGTGTCTGGGCGAGGGATCGAAGTGCCTGCCATCAACCTACAGGCAAAGTGCCCGGCACCCTGCACGTTTATGACGCGGCCGAGGGGCGTAGCGGGGCGGCCGGACCGTGCGCAAGCCTGCGCAGTTGGCGCGTTCGTGGCAGTAGGGTGTTTCGCCGGAGTTTTGGCACGAAGCGACGAGCATGACCAGAATCCCGATAACGGCACTGACCCCACTCGGCAGTCTCGATCGATCACTACTTCGTTAGAGCATCTAGATCTCGGTGGCGGAATCTCGCAGAACACCTTCAAAGCACAGTACTCCACCCCGATTACCTCGGACGCGCGAACCGCGATTCGCCTGACGGTGCCTCTGGTTCAGAACGATGTCTTCGGCCATGAGGGCTACAGCCTGAGCGATGTCGGTGTGAAAATATCGGATGTGGTGAAAATCACGCGTCAATACGGCATCGTCATTGCAGGAGAATTCACTTTCGATACCGCCAATCAAATCGAGGGAGGCACGGGAAAGAACGTTTTCAAAGGCACTTTCACCTACGCAAAATTTCTGCAGGGCGGCTCGATCTTTGCCCCGTCATTGAATCAAAGTAACAGTATCTGGGGCGATAAGGACCGGGCCTCAGTCAACAACACGGTATTGGATTTTTACTTCGTGCCAAAACTCAAGGATCCGAAGACATATGTAACTGTCGATCCCGCAATCAACAGTAACTGGGAAACGAAAGCTAAATTCCCCTCGCTCGCGATTACGATCGGACGTGCACTGGGCCCGGCGTTTGGTGGACACAGTCAGATTTATCTTAAGCCTGAGACCTTTGCCGGAGGAGATCGGTCCGCCAATTGGGGCGTTGAGTTCGGCTACAAAGTGATTGGTTTCTAGCGGTTCGGTGTGGGACCTTGGTCCTATACAATGGCCCGACTAGGTGGAGGATGATGGCGGCAGGCCAGCGCCACCGCAAGGAGCTCGCACCCATGCCACCTAAGTCCGGGCTCGTGGAGCGCATGGCGCACCGTCGCGCCGTCGAGGCCGTCATCTGGGGCATGCCGGCGGTGAACACCGATCTCATGTTCCAGGCGATGGCCCGACGGGTGAAAGGCGACTGGAACCAGATCGTTTATTGGTCGCGTCTGCTGGATTGGAAGAATCAGACGCTGACTCCCAACCCCGACTCGATCTACATCATGCCGTTCTTCAACACGGCGCAGACCGGGCCGATGGTGCTCGAGATCCCGGCCGCCGGCGCAGGCTCGATCACGGGAAGCATCATGGATTGCTGGCAAACGCCGCTCGCCGATGTCGGGCCGGCCGGCGTCGACAAGGGGCGGGGCGGCAGATACCTGATCCTGCCTCCCGGCTATTCCGAACTCGTGCCTGAGGGTCTCATCCCCCTTCCGTCGCAAACCTATCAGGGCTACGCCTTGCTGCGCTCAATCCTGACGAGTGGCAGCGAGGCCGATTTCGTCAAGGCGCTCGACTACGGAAGGCGAATCAGCCTCTACCCGCTGTCCGCCCTCGCGAATCCGCCGACGACGACCTATCGCGACGCTGCCGGAATCCTTTTCGACGCCACCATTCCCTACGACGTGCGCTTCTTCGAGTCGCTCGCCCGTACGGTTGAGAGCCAGCCTTGGCTCGAGCGCGATAAGGCGCTGATCGACTCGCTCAAAACGCTCGGCATTGAAAAGGGCAAGGTGTTCGCTCCTGATGCCAAGATGCGCGAGATCATGAGCGACGCGGCGGCGGAGGCACACCAATGGCTCGATCTGCAGTACGAGGCGAGTCTGTCTCCGCCGTTCTACGAAGGCGGTCACTGGGCCTTGCCGACTGCGCCTGGGGTGATTGACGGAATGCAAGCGTCGTTCGCTGACCCGGACCACTATCCGACCGACGGACGCGGAACGACCTACTCCATGGCGTTCTTCTGCCCCAAGCATTCGGGATTGGGTTCGTACTATCTGATGGCGACGAAGGACAAGGCCGGTCGCCCGCTCGATGGCGGGAGCAGCTATCGCCTCACCGTGCCGCCCAACGTTCCGGTCACGCAATACTGGTCTGCGACGGCCTACGATCGCGCCACCCATGGGCTCATTCGCGATGTGGCGCGCGCCAGCCGCTCCTCGTTAAGCTCCGGCATCCAGGTGAAAGCAGACCGGTCGGTCGATATCTATTTTGGTTCCGCCGCACCGCCCAACAAAGAATCCAACTGGGTCCCGACCAGGCCGCAAGGCGAATTCGAGGTTCTGTTCCGCTTTTACGGACCCGACAAGTCGCTGTTCGACAAGGCCTGGCGGCTCCCGGACATCGAGAAGGCCTGACTGCGTAGCGGATTCGCACTGTCGAACCCCAGAGGAGACGCGCAATGACGACTGTCCAAAACGCACCCGAGGCGATCGAGACACGCATCGGCACGCTTGAGTTCACGCATGACTTTGCCAACGGCTACCCAACGGACAAGACGGTTGAGAAGCTCTACGATGAGCGCGACTTTCAACGCGCATGCCAGGCCTACATCTGGTCTCTTCCGGCGGTCTCGTTCGCCGCGTGGCAGCGCGGCATCACGAAGGGGCTCGGCGCCAAGAACGGACAGATCGTCGCCATCCTGTCTCTGGTGGCCCGGCGAGGCATACTCACCGCCAATGCGACGACGCCGTACTATCTCGCGTTCGCCGATCTGTCCGCAGGGCCGTTGGTGCTGCAGATACCCGCGCGCGGCGTGCAAGGCGGCATAACGGACGCCTGGCAAAACAACGTTCCGGATTCAGAAGCGTCGGCGAAGTATCTTGTGCTGGCACCGGGACAGAAGGTGCCGGAAGACGTCGCCGGATACACCGTGCGTCACTCGCCCACCTTTAACATCTTTTTCGGCGTGCGCTTGACCGATCCAGATCCCCAAAACGCGAAAGCGGCATTGGCGCAGCTGCAGCTGTACCCCTATGCGCAACGGGACAATCCGCCGAAGACAGAGATCTTCGACTCAGGCACGAAGGTCTGGAGCGGCGTGCCGCCGCGCGGTATGGAATATTGGGTGAGACTCGACGAGGTGATTCAGCGTGAGCCCTTGGAGCCGCGCGACACTTTCTTCCATGCGATGCTGCGACCGCTCGGCCTGGAGAAGGGCAAGCCCTTCAAGCCGGACGCGCGCCAGACCAAGATCCTCACCGAGGGGGCGCTGGTTGGTGAGGCGATGGCCAAAGCCAACTCCGCAGACCGACGCTTCGAAGGCAGCAAATACCGATCCGACGCACATTGGGACTTCGCGCTGCAGTTGGACGCCGACGATCCGGGCGCGTTCTGGAACATGATCGATGAACGCGCATCCTGGTTCTACGAGGCGGTTGGCGCCGGGCCGTCAATGGCGCCCAAGCGTCCGGGATTCTCGTCCGCGTACCTCGGTGCCTACAAAGACAAGGCCGGTCAGTGGCTCGATGGCGGCGCCTCGTATCGCCTGCGTGTGCCAGCGAGGGCGCCCATCAAGCTGTTCTGGTCGGTCACGCTTTATGACGTCGACACTCGAGCGCTAATCCTCAACGAGCAAAGGATCGTCGATCGTTCGTCGCGCATGGATCTTCGCAAGAACGACGACGGCTCGATCGACATACTTTGTGGACCCAAGGCGCCTGTCGACTTGGAGCAGAACTGGATTCCCACCGTGCCGGGCCGGAACTGGTTCGCGTACTTCCGCTTCTACCAACCGACCGAGGCTTACTTCGATCGGTCCTGGCCATTGCCGGATTTCGAGCGGCTTTAGGCACCGTCACGTAACCGCGTTTGAAGGGTCACACGCAACCCGAGGTACAGTCTGCGCCCGTCCGTTTGGACCGCTATTGCGCGTGAACGGGAAGATTCGATTTCAACAAGAATTCACGAATAACGCTGTATGCGTTCAGCGTTTGTTCGTCTGTGAAGTCGCCGTGAGTATTGCTGTTAATCGTAAGTAATTGGTTGCGGACGCCTGCTTTCGTGAGCGCTTCGTGAAAGCGTACTGCCTGCGCATAAGGCGCGATCGGGTCGCCGTTACCGTGGATCGTCAGAATGGGCGGCAAGCCTGCGCGCACGTAATTGATGGGTGAGACGCGCTTCGCCAGTTCTTCGCGGTCGGGCTGGCTTCCCAGCCACGATACGGCCCAGGAGCGAATGTTCGGTCCATGTAGCACGTCGTCGACATCGGTGACACCCACCCAATTTATCACTGCCGCGACATTTGGCGTTATGTCAGGCCACGGGCCGGACCATTTCGCGTCGTCTTGAGACACGCAGCGACTGTCAAAGCCGGCGGAGCTCGGAATCATAGCAGTCGTCAGCGCAAGGTGTCCTCCGGCGGAAGCTCCCGTAACCACTACCTTTCTGATATCAAAGTTGTACTTCTCTGCGTTGCGTCCGATCCAGTGCAGCGCGCAACGACAGTCCTCCACCGCTGCCGGCGCCAGCGAAACGCGCGCTACGCGATACTCAACATTTACTGCGGCCCACCCCATCTCCAGATATGGCAGCAGCGACATCACCTCGCCTTCCTTGTCGTGCCTTATCCAGCCGCCGCCGTGAATCAACATCACAACAGGCGTGGGAGCCTTCGCTGTCGTCGGGCGATAAACGTCGAGCTTTAGTTCGTAATTGTCAGCAACCCCATAGGTGATATTCGGGAGTACGTCATAATGGCTGCTGATCAGTACCGCCGATTTCGCGGCTTCGCTTAACTGCGCCTCCGCGGCTGCGCAGAAGACGAGTTGGAGGCACAGCATGAGGCCGGCAAAAAACAGCTTTTCACCCGACATGGTCAGCTCCTTGCGCCGAAACTCTATACACAGTGGGCGCACCCGATCAATCTTGGACCCATTGACGAAGGATACTGACCCTGTGCCTGGTAGTCCTTGGGAACTTCTGCTATTTTTCTGATGAAGTTCTCAGGATCCCCCGCGATGGCCTCCGGTAGCCACTACGAGTTCGGCTCGTACCGTCTCGACGTTCCGGGCGGAACGCTGTTTCGCGAGGGCAGCCGCGTGGCTCTGCCGCCGAAGGCGGCCGAACTCTTGGTCGCCTTGGTAGAAGCCGCAGGCGGTGTGCTCACCCGAGAGCAACTTCTGCAGCAAGTGTGGCCCGGCACCGTCGTTGAGGAGGGAAGCCTAAGTTCTCACATTTCCGTGCTGCGCAAGGCTCTGGGAACGGCTCCGAACGGGCAGGACTTCATCGAGACGTTGCCGAAGCGCGGTTACCGTTTCGCGGCCGACGTGAAGCGGGCCAGATTCGATGTGCCGGAAGGCGGGACAGAGAGGGCCATGCTCGTGGTCCTGCCATTCGAGAACCTCACCGCGGGAGATCGATACGATTATTTCAGCGACGGGCTGACCGAGGAAATGATCACCGAACTGGCCTGCCTAAGCCCCGAGCATCTCGGCGTCATCGCCCGCACCTCAGCGATGCAGTTCAAATTGACCTCGAAGAGTGTCAAGCAGATTGGCCGCGATCTCGGCGTCTCCTACGTCGTGGAAGGCTCTGTGCGCCGGGCTGGCGAGCGAGTGCGCATCACGGTGCAGCTCATCCGCGTCAGTGATGAATCGCACTTATGGGCCCAGAATTATGAGCGAGGCCTACACGATGTGCTCGAGGTGCAGGCGGAAGTGGCCCGAGCCGTCGCCCGCGAAATCCAGATCAAATTAACGCCGCACGAAAAGCAGCGCTTGGACTCGGACAAGACGCGATCCATCAACCCGCAGGCGTACGAGTTGTATCTTCGGGGCCGTCACTTTTGGTACCGACGCACGGAAGAGGGCATGCGAAAGAGCATCGAATGCTTCGAGCAAGCTCTGAGATATCAGCCGAGTTTTGCGGCGGCCTACGACGGAATCTCCGACGCGCACACGATGCTCGCCTGCCGAGGTATGACTTCTGCGGTGGAGTCGTTACCCAAAGCCAAGGCCGCGGCCCGGCACGCGGTGCGACTTCAGCCGGAGCTTGGGGAAGGATATGCATCGCTTGCCCATGTGCGCTTGCACGACTGGGACTGGGTGGGTCTTGAGAGTGACTTTCAGCGTGCGGCAGAGCTCGCTCCCGGCTATGCCATCGCGCATTACTGGTATGCGGAATACCTCATGGCAATGGACAGGACTGGAGAGGCGATCGGAAGAGTCCAATACGCCCGGGAGTTGGATCCCCTGAATGCAGTGATCAACGCGTCCGTTGGAATGATTCGCTACCTGGCACACGACTACGAGGGGGCGCTGGTGGACTTGCGGCGCGGGCTGGAAATCGACCCGACCCATTATGTGTCGCATCTGCGGGTAGGGCTCGTCTGCTTGCAGAAAAACCTGCTGAACGAGGCGTTCGACGCGATGCGTCAAGCGGTAACGCATTCCGGAGGGAGCACCGAAGCGCTCGCCGGACTCGCCCAGGCGCACGGTGTCGCAGGAGACAAGGTCACGATGCAGAGGATCATGCAGGAACTCGAGGCAAGCGGTCACCGCCATGTTTCGCCGTACAACATCGCGAGGGTATACGGGGCAATCGACGACCAGCAGCGCGCGCTCGAATGGCTGGAGAGAGCCTATCGGGAACACAATCCCGATCTCATCGAGCTGACTCGCGAGCCGTCCTTCGCGAGCCTGCGGTCCGACGCGAAATTCCTCGAACTGACGGAGCGAATCGGTTGGCATTAACTGACCGTTGCGATTTTTTGGGCGTACCTGGCTTGGTTCTCAGGATTTCACGCTCCACGCCTTGAGTTTTTTTGCAGCGGTGCCGAATGGTCCGAGCTGGTAAACTGCCGCGCCCGCCGGAGAGAACGTGAAGGTCGCGAAGGGTTCGGCGAGCATCTTGTCGAGGTAAACCAGCGGAGCGACGCCGGTACTTACGTGGGGGCTGAACTTCTCACCGGTTTGCTGCGGAACGAACGTCGACACGTACTTGATCAGCAATCCATCGTTCGCCGGATCGTCGTGTGGGGCGGTGAACGCGCCGATTGGTCCAGTTTCCACCGTCAATGGAGTGACGGCGGCAATCAATGACTGTTGCAACGCCAGCAGTGAAGGCGTCGGCTGCGCGACGATACCCGCCACTCCAACCCCGGGTCCGGGTGTGTAGTAGTATTTAAAGGCTTCCAGCTGCATGCGGGGGATGTTGGCACCGGCGAGGACCTTATCGGCAGCCGCGTAAACCTTGTCGAGGTCAGCCGTGCGCACGAACCGCTGAATCAGCGTGATGTGCGGACGGTGTGCCTCATCCAAAGCGAATCCTTTCGGAAAAACTTTGAGCAGTCGAGCGTTGTTGGCCTGGGCGTGTTCCAGCATGGTCGCGTCAGGTTCCAGCAGAACGTCGATGGCGGTAATCGAGTTTTGGGGGTCTTGCTCAGGCATCACGAGCTCCGCTCCGGTTTTATCAGGCCTTGGGAAAGATGACGCTCCAGTCACGCTTCATGCTCACCACGGTGATCCCATACTCGTCCGCTTTCTCCAGTCCTTCGTTAAGCGGACTCAGTCGGAACTCACGGTCATAGGCGACTTCTCTCTCGGCGTCGTCATGGTGAAGGAGAAGGGCCATACGTGGACCGTTGCCCGTCTTGGTGTACCGCAACATCGGCAGATCACCGTCCGAGTTGCCGAAAGCCAGGATCGGGCGGCGCCCCACGTGCAGGGCGATGTTCTGGGGCTTAGCGTCGCGATCGTCGAAGCTGTTGAGTTCCGCGAGCTTCATGAGACCTGCCCGGTCCCCGTTCATTTCAAACCGCAGCTTATTGCTGGAGCCGATCACCTGCTCGCGCGGAATGCCATAGATCTCCTCCGCAAATGCGCGCATGAAATCGATGCCACCCCCTGACACGATGTAGTTCTTGAAGCCGTTTTGCCGCAGGCAACTAAGCAACTCAAGCTGTGGCTGGAACGTGCACTGTTGGAACGGCCGTCCGAACTTGGGATGCTTCGACTTCGCCAACCACTCGCGTGCAATGGGATCGAACTCCTCCTCCGTGATCCCTGAATGAGTGGTGAAGACGAGTTCAAGCAGCGCCTGCTTGCCAAGCCCCATCAGCGTCTCGAAGTCCAGTTCAAGCAGCGCCTTGAACGGCTGGCGCTCCTTCACCGTTGCATCGCGCTCCGCGAGCTCCGTTACCCGAGCGATGAGAAAAAACACCTGGACTTGCATCGGCTGCTCGCACCAGAGTGTCCCGTCGTTGTCGAACACGGCAATGCGCTCTGCGGGTGGCACGAAATCTGGTCCGCCTTGCCGCGTCACGCGCGCAATAAAGTCGAGGATCTGAGATTTCGCCACACCCTCGCTCCAGCCGGCGAGTGAGCTGGCATTGGCGGTCGCTGCCATGACTGAGCCTTCCCCTAGAGTGACTCGGGAGCGAGTGTCTCTACTCAAGGCCGCAGGCAACAATTAGACCTTGGGGCTACAAGGCGAGTCCGTGGGTAGCCGGTGTACTCGCGCCGCGCCGGCTCTCTTCGCTGCGCCTCATGCCGAGTAACCAAAGTCCCATGGCAATTTAGCGGGCTATCAAGGAGCATCCGGCCGCAACTGACCGGCACAAATCCAAAGTGAGCCGTGTGGAAACGGTCCATGAAAAACACAGCGATAAGCATCGGACAATTCTGGATTAATAAATTATCACTGGCGTGCGCGTGCGCGTGCGCGTGCGCGGTGCTGGGCCTCGGCACTGGTTACGCTACCGCCCAACCGGCGGCTACCGCTGCGGATACTTCGATCACTGCCATCGACATCTTGCTGTTGCCGGACACCACGATGATCCAGCACGCCGAACGCGTGAACAATCGTTTGCGCTCGGTCTTCCCCAAAGGTTTCTCGCTGGACGCATCACATCATCCGCATATCTCCATGTTTCAGTGCTTCGTTCATACGACAGATCTTGCCAAGGTTTTTGTGGCTGCGGACAAAGTCTTCGCAAGCGGGAATGTGACGAACCTGAAGTTGACGGCATTCAAACACTATTACATCGCGGACAAGGATCTGGGCTTGTCTGGCATTGTCATCAAGCCCACCGCGGAATTGATCAAGCTGCAATCAGAGTTGATCGCCGCCGTGGCGCCGCTCACGGTGAAGAGCGCAACGGCGGCGGCGTTTGTCACCACGCCCGAAAATCCGGACATCGACCCGCTGTTGATTCACTACGTTGAGGTGTTTGCGACGGAGCACGCCGGCACACATTTCGAGCCCCACGTGACTACCGGCGTCGCGCCACGAGATTATCTCGATAAAATGCTCGCCGAACCTTTTGCCGACTTTACTTTCTCGCCCGCCGGCGCGGCTGTCTATCATCTCGGCGAGTACGGCACGGCGGCGAAAAAACTCACGGATTTGAAGCTGAAACCGTAAGCCTCAGTGCCGCGCTTGTTCGCTCCGAAGCTGCCGCGTCGGATTCAAAATGACGAACGAGGACTCAGCTGCCGTCGCAAGCATAGTGTAGTAGATTCTTATGAAAAATACATAAGCGATTGATTGTGCGAGTTATTCGCGACTGATTATTCAGCGCTTCGCGCAATGTTGGATCTCCGGGGGCAGGCCTCTCACGAGGCCCGTTCCAAATCCCCAAATCTCGCAGTTGCCACACTTAACGCTTTGCCTATGGCTAAATAAGGTCCTCTTCAATTAGGGAATTTATGGCCAGCCAATCGACCGTCGCGTTTACGAGAGAACAGCTGTATCAGCGTGTTTGGTCGAAGCCGCTAAGGGTCGTTGCCAAGGAAGTCGGCGTCAGCGGCAATGCATTGGCAAAAATTTGCAGTCGATTGCTGGTGCCGTACCCCTCACGCGGTCATTGGGCAAAGATCAGCGGCGGCAAAGCGCCTAACCCTCCGCCTTTGCCGGCGGCGCCGGAAAGCAATATGCGGCGAGTCACGATTTCATCGGAACGCGCCGCATCGCGCCGCACCAGAACGCGATTGAAGCCGTCCGAGCGGCGGCAGCAACTGATAGACGTCGCGAGGGAAATCATCCTTAAGGAAGGCATGCATGCTGCGACAATGAAACGAATCGCAGCCCAAGCGGGCGTCAGCGAGACCCAGGCTTACAACTATTTTGGAAGCCAGGAGAACTTGTTCGTATCACTGGCAGTCGGCGAAACGGCCAAGATACGGTCGGCGCAGAAAGCTGACGCATCGCAATTCAAAGACCATTATGCGCAAGTGACCGCCTCAACGCGGACCTATCTGCGGCAGATCGATCGGCGCAGCGACTTGTTGCAAATGCTGCTGAGGAATCCGCAAATTCGCGCGAAGCTCAGGGAGGAGAACCGCAAACAAGGCAATATCGACCGAAATGTGCATGCTCAACACTTGGTTGAACTGTACGGCATACCCTTGAAAGTCGCGGTCGGCTGCACAGCGATCCTGTCGCGGTTGTGCGGACGCGCTGCAAAACTTATATCCGATAAAAAAATAGCGCTTGAACCGGCGGAACGCATTTGCCTTGCCATTGTTCTGCGCGGTTCACGCGGCGTGATCGGGGCTTATCGTAACGCGTCCAGGCGTTCGCAGGGCTCGCACGCTGCTTAACATCAGAGAATGGCATAGTTGTCGAGCCGTGGCCGTATCCAATTCCTGGTGATAGGCGAGACTCCCGGCCTCCTCTGGAATCGCAGCAATCATTTCGATGGCAGCCAGGATTTGTTTATCAGGTAATTTAAGCGCGGCGCGCGCCAACCGAAGGAAGCGCCGGAGTATCGCCCGGCCAACGCGAATTGCGGCAGGGTCGATATGCTCTGCCATGTACAAGTCGGTCATGAGAATGTGTAGCAACGGACCGCGTTGCGCCACGTACTCAAAATAGAGCATCGCGGATAAAACCGCGGCGGGTTCCAATTCGCTCACGTGCGCGGCAGTCTTTATTCCGGCGCTCGCAAGAGCCGCGATTTCGCGCTGCATCAGCTTGTTAAAGAGATTGTATTGTGTCGCGAAGTACGTATAGATGAGCGCCTTGCTGGAGCTAGCGGCCTGCGCCAGAGCTTCGATCGAAAGAGGAAGATATCCCTGGTTCACAATCATCTCCGCGGCAGCGTCCATAATCTGTTCGCGGCGGACCTGCGGGGTCAGTCTCCTTCTTGGGTTCGCGACGGCCGCGTGTTTCTTGTCTATGCGACCAACGCCGCCGCGTACGCGCTGCTTTGCCATGACTAGGTTATAGCTTGGGAGTGGGATGCTCGCAAGGATCACGGCCGGCGCTCCGATTGTTTCCAAATGTCGCGCGTTGCGGCAATTGGTTACATCGTCAATACTCGGTATGATTGTCTTATGGAGAGGATCGGTGCGTGATGAAATCAAGGCTATTACGCTCGTCGGAAGGTATGAATGGGATGGATGCGGGACGGCGATCGTTGCTGACGTTTGGCGTCCGCGTATCGCTCGCCCTGGCTATCGCCAACGGCAGGATCGCAGCAGCCTCAGACTGTACCGATCCGGACGATCTCAGCGGCGCTGATGTGGCATTGCGCAGATCGGTCGAGTATACGGACTCCTCATCCGATGACAAAAAGACATGCCGCGGTTGCACGTTTTTCAAAGCCGGTGCGAACGGATGCGGTACCTGCCAGATTCTTAGCGGGCGTGTGAGCGCCGCGGGACACTGCACGTCGTGGAGCGCCAGAGCAAGCGGTCCTTGACCGAACAATGCTTCATGGAAGCGTCGCTTTCAAAAATGGACATCAATTCCGACTATTTTCGCGGCGGCGGTAACGATGCAAGATAAGCGATAATATCCGCGCGATCTTTCTCGTCCGGAACGGTTTTATACATCAAGGTGCCGGGCACGAAGTCCTTTGGGGACTTTAGAAACAAATTCAAATTCGCCACCGTCCAGGTGAGGGTCTTTTTGGCCTTCAGCGCCTCACTGTAGCCGTCAAAGGATTCGATGCTGGCTGCGGGTCGACCGATAATGCCGCGCAGCGTCGGGGCGGTCGCGGCAGCGCCGTGGCATTCTTCACATACTGAATCGAAGAGTTCAGCGCCCGCATTGACATCTCCGGTTATGGCAACATCCGCCTCCCGGGAAGGAGACTGAGCGCGCGCGTTCCATGCAAGAATTGCGCTCGCAGCGACGGAGATAGCTGCCAGCAGGAAAGCGGAATGGTGCGGCTTCTTGACAGTAAACATTCGATTCGCCCCCGTAATCGTCAAGCCATCAAGGCGCGATCAAGTTTACGCACAGAATGACGAGCGCTCCAATTATCCATAGCAGCTCAACTCGATTGATTCGCAAAACTTCGGCCTTCTGCGGCGCCGCAATAAAGACTGCGCAGGTTCCAGCCTTCGACGCTATTGACGAGGGCCCCAATAGTGGGCTACGGTCCGTGCGAGTCGAGCGACGCAGGGTTACACTGTGGGATATCAATGTCTTAGGACGGCTGGCCTGCTCTTCGGTACATTGACTGCGGCGGCGGCTCCAACGCTTGCCGTCGCGGCCGCGTCCGCTACCCAGGCGACAGAGCAAACATCTGCGGAACGCAAGCCGATCAAGATGGCATTTCGGCGAATCACTGAAAGCCAATACCGGCACACGATTGCCGATGTTTTCGGTTCCGAAATCCAGATCAATTCGCGCTTTGAGCCGGAAAAGCGGGATGAGGGGCTGCTGGCGATCGGCACGCCGCAGCTTTCACTAACCTCTTCCGGCTTCGAGCAGTACTTCGCTTTGGCGAGTGCAATCTCGGAACAGGCCCTGAGCGATAACCGACGGGACGCGCTGGTCGGCTGCAAGCCGGCTAACACAGCGAAGGCCGACGAGGCGTGTGCGCGGAAATTCGTTGAAGCGTACGGCGAACGGCTCTTTCGTCGTCCGCTCACCGACCTCGAAATTGCAACTCGCCTCAGAACGGCATCGCTGGGCGCACAGCAAGCAAGCGATTTCTACGCCGGACTCAAATTGGCGCTTACCAGTCTTTTGGTTGCCCCGGAGTTTCTCTTCAGAGTCGAGATAGCTGAACCCGATCCAATCAACGCGCAGCAATATCGACTCGACGCCTACAGCAAAGCCTCTAGAATATCGTTTCTGCTGTGGGATACGTCGCCCGATGAGGAGCTTCTTGCGGCCGCGCGCAACGGCGTCATCCACACCCCGGCTGGACTGAAAGAACAACTCACTCGGTTGATTTCCTCTCCTCGCTACGAGCAGGGTGCTCGCGCCTTCTTCACCGATATGCTGCAGCTCGATGGGTTCGAGAATGTCGTGAAGGATCCGGCGATTTACCCCAAGTTCAACCAATCGATTGCCGACGGTGCGATGGAGCAAACGCTGAGGACAACCATCGATCTCTTGATCACCAAGAAACGGGATTACCGCGATCTCTTTACGTCGAATGAGACCTTCATCAATCGTCCTCTGGCGTCGGTGTATAACGTGCCGTTTCTTTCGGCGGCCGATTGGACGCGGTACACGTTTTCGCCATCGTCGGAACGCTTTGGAATTCTGACACAGGTCAGTTTTCTGTCGCTTTTTTCTCATCCGGGAACATCCTCACCGACCAAGCGCGGCATTAAGGTCAATGAGATATTCAAATGCGAGCCCACACCGAATCCGCCGGCGGACGTGGATTTTTCAAAGGTTAAAGACAGCACCAATGGCACGATCCGCGGGCGCCTGCTCGATCATATGGAAAACGCCGGGTGCACCGTCTGCCATCGCCGCAGCGATCCACCGGGACTCGCGCTGGAACATTTTGATGGACTGGGGCAACTGCGAACCAGCGAGAACGGTGTGCCGATTGATGTAAGCGCCGATCTAAATGGCGTGAAACTGATCGGCGCAGAAGGTCTGGCGAAGTATTTGCACGACGATCCGAAGGTTCCCGCGTGCCTGGTCCGCAATGTCTACGCGTACGGTGTGGGGCGCAAGACCGGCATTCGAGAAGAGGACTACCTGGCGGACCAAACCAAAATCTTCGCCGGCAATGGCTATCGTGTGCCGGACTTGATGGTGCAGATTGCCTCGAGTCCCGAATTCTTCAAGGTAGCGGCTCCGAGCGGAGCACGAACAGCGGCTGCGGAGCCCGCATCCGTACCAACAGCAGTTCAGCAGTCTGCCAGGAACGAGCAAGGAGTCCATCCATGAGCTTTCGCTTTGATCGCCGCTCCGTCTTGCGCGGCATGTTGGGCGGCACCGCCGTCTATATGGGACTTCCCATTCTGGATATCTTCCTCAACGGCAACGGCTCGGCGTACGCCAACGGCGCAAAATTGCCGGTGAGATTCGGCACCTATTTTTGGGGTCTCGGTCTCACCGATACACCAGCCGGTGGCACGCGCTGGGTGCCGACCACGACAGGCCCGGGTTATGAAATCATGCCCGAACTCGCGTCATTGTCCGCAGTAAAGGACAAGGTTTCGGTCTTTTCGGGCTTTCGTGCCATCGCCGATACCAAGGCGAATCAAGTTCATTGGAGCGGACATGCATCGATTTTGACCGGCATCGCACCGGCGTCGGCGAGCCGTTTTGACGGACCGACTTTCGATACCAGGATTGCCGATGCGATAGGCACATCGACGCGCTACAAGATGATCGACGTCGATGCCTCGCTTTCGCGCCACCCGGTGAGCTATTCCACCCGCACAGGAACGACGTTTGCCTCGCCCGAGACGACCGCGCTGGGTCTCTACACCCGATTGTTCGGGCCCGGCTTCCAGGATCCTAACAGCGACAACTGGAAACCGGATCCTTCGATCATGTTGCGTCAGAGCGTTCTCTCTGCAGTGAAGGATCAGCGCGAAGCGCTGATGGCGGGTGTCGGCAAAGCCGATCAGATCAAATTGGATCAGTATTTTAATTCCGTGCGCGAGATGGAGAATCAACTCGCGGTGCAGTTGCAGAAGCCTGATAAATGCGAATCCTGTGTCATTCCCACTGCGCCGAAGGAGGGGCCGCGCTCGGCCTCTGTGGATGTGGTGAACGCCAACACCAAGACGATGGCAAAGCTCTTGGCGATGGGCCTCGTGTGCAATCAAACCCGGGTGTTCACGTTCGTTCACACCGCAGGGTCTTCGGAAACCTATGTGGCGGGCCAAAGCAAGATCTATCACCAAATTACCCACGATGAGCCAACGGATGCGCAACTCGGCTACCAGCCCGAAACCAGCAAAATAGCCGGCATGGTTATGCAAGCCTTTGGCGATTTTCTCGTCGAAATGAACTCGACCAAGGAAGGCGATGGGACGCTCCTCGATCACATGCTGGTCATGGGATTCAGCGATACCGGCTACGCTAAGATTCATTCCATCGAAAACATTCCGATGTTCCTCGCCGGCGGCGCCGGCGGCAAGCACAAGGCAGGACAGCACATCCACACGAGCGGCGACTCGGTCACGCGCGTCTCGCTCACGGCGATGCAACTGGTGGGCGCGCCGGTAGGTGAGTTTGGAACGGGCACCATGAAAACATCGCGGCCAATCACGGAAGTGATGGCATGAGGGCAGGGCGTTCCTGTAGAGCAGTCATGTCCGCCATGACGATGGCCGCCGCGCTCGCGGGTCCCGCTCTGGCGGCGTGGACTAAAACCTATGTCGTCGAGTGGAACGAGCCGGCGATGTACTACGGCGCGACGAGCGGCGTTATCGATCCAGGATCTGATTGTCCAAAGGGGACGAACCCGGAAATCGACTGGATCAAGGTCCTGATGGACGCCGGCTACACGCGCGAAGAAGCGCAGTGGTTACGCAATCCCGCGAATCCAACGCGCAGTCCGATTCACGGCCAAAATCAAATGGCGTTTCGCGGCAAAGATCGTGCAAATGTCTACACGAATCCAACCTCCACGCCCGATCCGGGGCTTGTCGGCGTATCAGGTGCGATTGCAGAAGGTCTCAATTTGGATGGCGACGCGAAGACCGGCTTTACGAGTCCGAGCGGCGAGAAAGGCATCGATAACAACTTCTACAAGGCTCTTGGGTGCTGGAAGACTTATCGCGCGCCGCCGCGACTTTCGAGCGGTGCTCTGACATTCAACGACTCGATGCGCAACGGCTCGTGGACTACGGTCATCGTCGTATCCGGCAAGGGCGCCGATCCGATGAACGACAGGAATGTCAAAGTCGGCTTTTACGTAAGTGACGATAAGATGGTGAAGGACGGCAACGGCAACATTGCGCGTGATTACTCCTTCCGCATCAAACCGCACGCTAAATACGAAGGCATCGTGCTTGCGCGCAGCGTGGACGGCAGAATCATTTCAACGCGTCCCGCAGATATCATGTTGCGCAACCCCGGGTATGACCGGGACCTGGAACTGCTGCGAGCGCAGATCGATCTAACGATTCAACCCGATGGCGGTCTTAAGGGCTATGTTGGCGGGTATCGGCCATGGGAAGCGATCTATCGGGGTTGGGTGAACGCACGTGGACCTGTAATCGAAGCGCTCACGTGGGTGCAATTGCCCGCGGTTTATTACGCACTGAAGCGCAATGCCGACTACAGTCCAACGGGATCGAAGGGAGAAAAGACGCACATCTCCTACGCTCTGCGCGTGAGCGCGATTCCTGCTTACGTCTTGACGCCGGATGCAACGCAGATCGCAAGTTCCGTCGAATCCTATAGGGGGATCGCGCCGCAGGAACCCGAGCGCGTAACCGGCCTGTTCGCCCTGGTGGTCGACGGCATCGTTCCCGATCGCAATGCGAAGGTTCAGGCCGGACCGAATGCCGTAATTCTGCCACCGGCATCCGCCGGCAATAGTGTTGAAGCTGCAAAACAATAAGTATCGGGGAGTAGCGATCTTGAACCTTCGTAGGATTCTTGCCGGCATGTCCGGCATCGGCCTTTTTGCATCTCTCGCGCTGGCGCAGACGGTGCCTCCGCTCGCGGACGATGTTAGACCCATTAGAGTCTCGGGACTAGGAATCAAGGTGAGCGATCTCGAGCGATCAAAAAAATTCTACACAGAAGTGCTCGGCCTGAAGATCGGCGCAAAGGTGCCCGCGCAAGGCGAAGCGGTTGAGTATCTATTAGGAATGACTGGCGATATTCGCGCCGACACGCTGATCGTCATTCGCAAAGGCGAGGTTAAACCGGGCGCAACGGATTTTGGAACTATCACCATCGTCGTGCCGAGCGGCCGCAAGATGGCCGAGCGCGTCGTAGCCGCGGGTTACACCACGGCTCGACCAATCGTTGATGGCACTAATTTTGTGAAGGATCCCGACGGATATACCGTCGAGCTTTATCAGAGGCCTGCCGCGCGGGCGCCTCAATAGGATGGACGTTAAGGTAAATGCACAAAAAAAATCTTAAGTAATTGAAAGACTGGCTCCCCCGGACGGATTACTCGGCGCTTCGCGCCTCGCCCCTTCGGGTCGCCCTAAAGGGCGCGATCGCCGCCGCTGCGCCGGCGTCGTCGAACCGTCTTTTTGTCTGTCGGCGGTTCGAATTGGTGCCGATTCGTGGGAACGCGGGGTCGGCGTTAATGGGATTTTTGAAAATTGGCTCCCCGGGACCGAACCGCAATCGCAAAAACACTGGGAATTTATGCAGTTCCTGATTTCACGGTCACCGATACCCCCAAAAACGCCCCTTCCAAACGGTGGCCGCTTGCGGACGTTGTCGGAACAGAGCTCTCGCTGAGGCGGCGGGTGAAAGGGGTCAGTCCGCAAGCTCGTAGCGCACACTGCGACCGCTGCCTTGAGCCCTGAGTACTCCGCGCGCTGCCAGCTCCGCAAGATCTCGCTGCGCAGTCGCCGGGCTGACCCGATTTAGGTGCGCATACTTCTTGTTTGTCATGCCGCCGATGAATCCCGGCGGCCCGGCATCAAGAAGGGCGTTCAGAGCCTTCTGCTGTCGTACGTTGAGGCGGGATTGCCCATGACGCATCCAGAATCGCGCTTTAGCGAGGACGCGCTCAACTGTGTGCGCGCTATCCGCACACGCGGCAACGACTTGAGCAAGA
>Ga0209169_10000623_pt1 | contig 21544 bp, 19 predicted proteins | sample HubBroMetageWRM4_FD_188346 | JGI IMG/M metagenome (GOLD analysis project Ga0209169, IMG submission 188346) | Warmed soil microbial communities from the Hubbard Brook experimental Forest, New Hampshire - Hubbard Brook CCASE Soil Metagenome WRM 4... | ecosystem: Environmental > Terrestrial > Soil...
CCTGCCTGCGGGCTTCTCCACGATTTCCGCCGACGTCTGGGCGCCAAATGCGGATTCACTTCATCGAGCGCCGCAAGTCTAATTCCAACGGCTATTTTCTGCTCGCGGCAGGAGTTCTGGTCCGCGAATGTTTACATTTGATGAAAAACACTTCCCACGCCTGTTCCTTCACCAAGATCGGTGCCGGCAGGTACGGCCCACGACACGTTTTGTCCATCTCCGATTGGAGGTTCTTCGAACACCCTATGCATCAGCAGGTTGCGGCATTTTGCAGGCCCGTCCATGAACGCCATGAGCTGCAACGAAAGCAGTACTGACCCTTGCCCGATGAATGGCATGGCCCTTGCAATGACGATTCCGTGCGGGGGTTCTCTACTCCGTCGCTCGTGGCCACGGGGTCACGAGTAAATGAGGCCAAATGGGCAAGCAAAACGCAACGCGTCTACAAAACCGAACTGCACTGTTCGCCAGAGTCTTTGCATTGGCTTTGCTGACTTCCGCCTTTGCCATGTTGCCGACCGTGGCGCATGCGGATTCCAGCAACGTCTATCAGATAAGCGGGACGACGGCGGGTGGTGGCACTATCTCTGGGACGTTGGATTTTAGCTACAACTCGAAAACCGAACAGACGCTGCTGGTCAATTCCAACTTCACGGTCGATGGCAAATCCTTCGGCTGCAACGGCCTGACTGGTGGAAACCAGTGCGTCGTGTTCGATCCGTTCGGTACAGAGTACTTTGGGGTGATTGCTGGCACCACACTTGCCGTCCTCGAGTGGAACCAGTTCCCATTGCTTGGCAACTTCCCATCAACATTCAATTTCATCGGCGGGTACGTGGATCCGTTGGGCGGTGGATCGTGGGACTACGTTGCCGGTGGCACTGCAACGTATGTCAAAACTCCTGAACCCGCGGCTTTGTTCCTGCTGGGTGCGGGCCTGTTGGGCGTCATCGCGCTTTCGAGGCGTCGTCAGAATTCCGCCTCGATCGCTTAAGCTGGCCGAAAACCTCTTCCAGGAGGGCGGACCTACGGGTCTGCCTTTTTGCTGGTTCGGCTCAGTCGCTTGAAATTCTCAAAGCAGTTTGCACGATGGATTGATCTCTTCGAGATTTATCCCTTATTCTTGTCCCCGCCGGTCGCGCTCGCCTTTCTACTGACGCCGCAGCGTGTAGTCCCGGTTCGTGCCTCGCGGCGTTTCCTGATCCTGATTTGCTCTGCAGCGCCGGCACATTGCCTCGGGACGTAAGGCCATTTGCGTTCGATGCGCAGCAATGTCTAGGCGTCTACGGTGTGTGATTCTTCGCGGGCGTCCTCCTCGGACGTGTGCACGGAGAGTTGAATCCGGCTTAACGCACTGCGTTGAAATTCACCTGACTGTAGTTTGCCGCAGTCCACTCTCGGTCAAGCTGTTCGCATACAGCCCGGCGTATTCGCCTCAACCTGCACCTTGGTACAACTGACGTATTTCTTGAAAGTGTAATTCATTGAGTCGCTAACCGGCGCGATCGCGGGCGAAAGCAGAAGACTGATCCCAAACTGAATCGCAATGGGCTCTTGCGTATTCCCCGCTCTGTGTGCTGAGTGCACGCGGCGTTTTTGCCCTGGGGGATTACCAAGGATCGTTAATAGATTCTTGCTGGTCGTTAGATCCCACGCCCTGATCGCATCCCTTTGTGTCTGAAAATGTTCCCATCTGCACATGGCCTTGCCGGACCCCTTTCCCGACCATCACATTGTATCCACGGCACTTAGCCGACCTTCGGCCCGTTTTCCCAGAAGTTTTCCACAATGAAACCACAGTACTATTCCCGTTGCGGCACTGGTCTTGTACATCTACAACTAGCGGGGGGACCTGTACGTTAGTCCAGCAGGACGCGACAGACCCTGCGAATAACTGAGGTAACACCCATGAGCACGCCGCCGATCGCCTCCGCAGAAGCGAACGTGAAGTCTGGATCATCCAACTCCCCGGTGGGAATTGAACGTCGCCGCCGCAAGCGCGCGAAAATCACCGCGCAAGTTCACATGCGCGGCGTGAATACTCCGGAGCCGTTCGAAGAAATCTGCAAGAGCATAGACGTCTCTCGCGATGGCCTGCTCGTCACTGCTGCGCGCGCTGGATATTGGAAAGGCCAGCGACTCGACGTGACGTTTCCGTACTCCACCGCCGCCGCCGCGCTGAATTCCGCACAGACCGCCGAAATCGTGCGCGTCGTCGAACAGGACGGCCGCTACGCCGTAGCATTACAATTCATCAACACGAAGTCGGATGCCGCAGCAAAAGATGCTGCGAAAGTGGATCCCTCCGTTGCCGGAGTTTTGGCGCATTCCACTTCGACGCACACCAAGCAGCAGTCGGTCGTGCTCGCCGTCGAATCCGACCCCAAGACCGCGGAAATCATGCGCAGCATTCTTTCCAATGACGGCTACACCGTCATCATCGTTCCCACGGCAAAACAGGCTTTGGACATTCTGCGCACGACCGTGCCGGCCGTATTCCTCGCCGAAGTCGAAGCGACGGACATGAGCGGCCACGACCTCTGCCTGATCATCAAGCGCAACGACCGCCTGCAGCGCGTGCCCGTGATTCTGCTCACAAAATCAGCGCAGCCCGCCGACTATTCCGCCAGCCACCAGCTCGGCGCCGTCGTATGCATGGCCAAGCCGTTCAAGCCAGAACGCCTGCTGCACGTCGTGCGCCTGGTAGCGCCGCCGCCAACAGCCCGCAGCGCCTATGGCGCCTCGCGCTACTCCAGCGGCTCCATCGAACGCGCCATCTAAGTTCAGGGGCGTACTGGCGTTAGCGATTTCGAGAAGTAATCGACTGCGGCTGCATAGGCGCAGAGGCCTCCGCCGCTTCCTGCCGTCGCAAGAAATCCCGATAAAACAGCGGACGAACCCGCAGGTTTGGATACCCAACCCCGCTTTAATCTTCGCCATCTGTCGCTATGGAGGAAGGTGCATGCCGTCCAGCCCAAGAGAGCTATTTGCGACTTGACCTTGCGATTGCGCTTTCTCTCGTAACTGATTCCTGCCGCGGCGTTATTTGCGCACGTCGGCGATCGAGGGTTTGGTCCTCCCGGCTATGAGCGCGACGTGCCAGCAGCAGCCCGGAGTTTGGGCAGCGACGCGTCTTGACTAAGACGCACTCGGCACTAACCCGCGCGAGCGATTTGCGGCTTAGCCTCTCGATTTGCCCTCCTATAGTGGTGAGATCCGCGCCAACACCGATTTGATTATCAAGATCTTTAGAAAACGTGCAAAAGCGCACAGTATTCGTTTGCATGGAATTTCATACTGTAGTCTGCGTAGCTACTTAAGGAGACTTCCTGTGCAAAAGTTTGCAACGTTGCTAGCAGTGCTTGTGGGTTTGGGAGCGTGCGCTGTGGCCCAGGCTCAAACGGCAGTTTCGTCCCACAGCACTCATATCGTCATATACCGAGAGAACGTGGTGAGCCGCACGACTCGAGCGGTGAGTTACAAGCACCGCAGCGGATCGACGAAAATTGACTTCGCAGGCACCGATTTGATGGCGTCCGCGCAAGGTGAAGCGCGCGTAGAGAGCAAGCGCGGAGCGCTGGAAATCAAAGCGGAATTCTCAGGACTTGACCGGCCCACGGCGTTCGGCAACGAGTACCTAACCTATGTGCTATGGGCGATTTCGCCGGAAGGCCGTGCGATGAACATTGGCGAGGTACTGGTGGGCGAAAACCGCCGCAGCAAGCTCGACGTGACCACGGACCTGCAGGCATTCGCGATGATCGTAACCGCTGAACCTTATTACGCGGTGCGGCGTCCGAGCAACGTGGTGGTCCTCGAGAATGTGATTCGTCCGGACACCGTCGGAGCCAGCGAAGTGGTAGACGCTAAATTCGAGCTGATCGATCGCGGCGGATACATTCCCACGGGTTATAACTTCGACCCAGTGGTGTTAAGTGCGAAATTACCGCTGGAATTCTATGAGGCGCGCAATGCGGTGCGCATCGCCCAATCGGCCGGCGCAGCGACGTACGCCACGACCAGCTATGAGAACGCTGTCGCCCAATTGAAACTGGTAGATGACATGGCGGCGATGCGGCACGTCGAGACCAAAGAGCTGATCGCCAAGTCCCGCGAAGTGGTGCAGACGGCCGACGACGCGCGCGAAATCGCAGTAAAACGGGAAGATGCGGACCGCCTGGACGCCGAAAGGGACGCGGCGGCTGGACAAGTCGCCGATGCTAACGCCAAGTCCGATCTAGACACGCAGGCGCGCCGGCACGCGGAAGAGGAAAGGGCTGAAGCTGACCGACGTCGCGCGGATGCCGATCACGCAGCGGCTACGGCACAGCTACAGACGCAGGCCGCCCAAGCAGAATCGGATCGCAATCGAGCTGCGGCGGCGAATTCTGATCGTCAACTGCAGCAAGCGGTGCTGGATCGTGAAGAACTGCGCGCGAAATTGCTGCAACAGTTCAACGCCATTCTCTCGACACGCGACACGGCTCGTGGGCTGGTGGTGAATCTGTCGGACGTGCTATTCGATACGGGAAAGTACACGCTTCGTCCGGGCGCGCGTGAGAAGTTGTCCAAGATTTCTGGGATCGTTCTGGCTTACCCGGATTTGCGGCTGGCGATTGAGGGGAACACGGACAGCGTGGGCGGTGACGCTATGAATCAGACCCTATCGGAACAACGCGCGAAAGCGGTACTCGATTACCTAGCTTTGCAAAACATTCCTGTGACGTCCATGACGTCGCAAGGATTCGGCAAAACGCAGCCCGTTGCGTCGAATGACACGGAAGAGGGACGTCAACAGAATCGCCGCGTGGAGATGGTTGTGTCGGGCGAGGTGATTGGAACGATGGTCGGGCCTGTTTCGCAAAACTTGCCACCCGGCAGCCGACCGTAGGTTTTCTAGTCCGCCGATTCTCGTAGAGCTGCAAGCTACCAGTTAGCAGGCGACAGTCGAAAGTTAAAAGCGAAAGGTCACCGGTCATGGAACGTCGGTGACCTTTTCGTTTGTGAACTCGACTTTCCTGTCGGGGTAGAAGTACCTTGCGACGCGCAGGTCACCGCGGCGCGTCAGAAACTTCTGGATCATTGCGGTGTCGAGGGCTATTCGATCGTGATCCCGGTTTCATCCGTGACGGATGGAAACGTGTTGCCCGATTCTAAAACGTCCAGGGCCAACCGGATACGTCCTGGAGCGAAGCTCGCCTATTGTTGTCTGGTAGCATAGCGCGGATAGAACGGTAGGCCTGATGAACGTTTATTACTGTATGTCAGTATGGGTTTTTTTGCACAAGCACGGAGTCACGTGCCCTCACTGAACCCACGGGCTCATTCAACTGAGTGAAGCCGATCAAGTCCGGTAAATAGTAACCAGGAGGTTCTTCACCGACGTGCGCGTAAGGAACTTGAAGTTGGCCTTCGGGCGTTAGTCGGACGACAAAATTACGAGCGGGTGGCGAAACGGAAGTGCTGTCCGACAACTCATCCAGAACACCTACAATCCACAAATCCCCAGATGGCGAGAACTCATCCCCGTGCACATAGAATTCTTTGTAGCCTTTCGTCTTGGCAAATTCGGAAAGCTTGCTCGACACATTGACGCGGTTTTGGATTTCTCCAGCCTGGTTCAGGACGACCATTTCGCTTACTGGCGCCAGATATACGTGGACGGACGTTTCGCTAACGCCGATGCGCGTCGTTCCGCTATGCGGATAGCTGTTTCCGTCAAGACCGGTAGGGTCGTCGACATTTGCGAAAAGGGAGCGCGGCAGCGTCTCCAGCGTGATGTGCCCCTGAGAATCGTATTTGACCACCAAAGGATAGGACTCGTCCGATGAGCATTCGCCATCATGCGTTCCAACAAGGTAAATGTTGCGCTGCTTATCCATCGCCACTGCGCCGACATCGTAATCGGCTGCGGTCAGATTCATGAGCAGTGTGGAATGGTTGTCATACACAAGAAGTTTGCCTCCAGCGAAAGCGCCCTCGTTTGATTCCACTTCTCCTGCGAGAAGCACCGAGCCCTCGGGACCGCCCGCCAGACCGTAGATGTAGACGCGCCGAGCGTTCGGAAACTCTTTCAGAACGTCGATGGAGCGTTTCTCTCCCGACACTACGTTGTAAATATTTACGAGAGGAGCAATGCGGTCCCCTTGGTCTTGCTGGTAAGCGACACGAATCAGCTCGCTGCGTGAGTCGTTCCACAGAGACCAGCCGCCGGGAACCGCCACGCGAACGCGAAAACCATTTTCCGGCTGAGGATTTTGATCTTGGGAATCGGCGGCAACACAAGGTAAGGTCAAGCCGAGGGCAGCGCACAAGACAACGACGAGAGCTCTCATAGGAGCCTCCGAGTCACACGGCTGGCCGCACTGCATATCATAGCTCTAGGAACTCGTAGATTCGGCTTCGCGAAAGATGGTTGCTTTCCAGACTCGCCTTGCGGCCGCGCTTGAAGCGCCGAAATTGCAGTGCTACGAAGTTACGCTGGGTCCTTCTCCACCCATTCTTAGCGCAGTAATACTGCTTCAAGTCTGCGATTACTTCGTTGACTTACAGGTTGACGTTCCGCGGCGCTCCGTTTCGTGTTGGCGCTCGCCGCAGAGCTAGATACAGACCACCAGAGCGCCAGACAGAAGATCGACCTCAAAAGCTTCCCCACTTCACCTGATTCCGATTCCGGGAAACGCGGCGACGCGAATCGAATTCCGGCAGCTCGATTTCCACTAATCCCCTTCCCGAAAAAGTGCTTAGTGAATTCGCTCGGTGAGCGACCGGTCGAGGTGGACGCTACGGGCGTATCGAGCGACCGAGAGGGTGTTCATCCATTTGGGTATACCGAGCCGCGTGACGATCGAAATGTGATGATTGCCAGGCGGGAGTTGGTCAGAGTTCGAACGGATGGCTAGCCATTCGCCAGCACTACCGCCGGAGCGAGGGCGGAATCTGGCGCGGTCTCCAGTCCCTGGCGTAGTTCCGCGAGGGTGGTGAACGCCAGCGACCCTTCGGTCAATCCCAGTCTGCGACTGACCTTTGCTGGATCATCGGCTAAATTCCACAATCCCACGATTATTCTCAATTTCGAATCCTGCGCGCGCAGTTTGGCATAAAGTGTTCGCGCATGAGGTATTGCAAACGGCGGGAGCGCCGAGATGCAAACCACATCCGGTTTCTCTTCCTTTACTTGTGCCAGCATCTCTGCGGCGGTGCCTAGCGGGATGCATTGCGCTCGATGTCCGGCCGTTTCCAGAACCTGCGCCAGCATGATCCCCACGATTTCGTCGGCGTCATCTCGCGCCGGCAAGCACACGATCTTGCGCGACGGCCCGCCGCGCACCGCCGCGGCGCTCGATGGCTCTCCGCCCTCTGGCACCTCGACAGCCGCAGCAGGATCCTCGCTACGCGGCTCCCAGAATTCGTCAATCAACTCACGGGTGCTCTGGCAGATGAATTTCTGGTGCGCATCTTCCAGGCGATTCTGATGGCGGTCTTGCTCCGCCAGCCCCAGCGCCGGAATCAACACGGAATCGTAGAGTTCCTCGAGTGTCTTCCCTTCCAGATAACTTTCCAGCACCTGGCGCGCCTCACCGTGATCCATCGCCAGCAGACGCTGGTAAAAGCGGGAATCCGGCGTCAATGACGGCTCGTCACCCAATAGAATCTGCAGAAATCTCAGGCGCGGAACATGCCGCCCCACCACCAGCAAGCACACCGTTAAGGGCGTTGAGAGCACCAGTCCGATCGGGCCCCATATGGCCGTCCAGAAAATCGCCGCCACCAGAATCGCGAGCGAGGATATCCCGGTGTGAATTCCGTATAGTAGCGGCTCAACCAGATTCGATACGATCAGTTCGGTAAACACAAAAAGCCCCAGCACGACCAACGGACGCGTCCAACCGTCGAACACCGCCAGCGAAAGCAGGAGCGGCATGATTCCGCCTAGTGGCGGTCCAATGTAGGGGAGAAAGCGCAGGGTGCCGACGATTACGCCCCACAGCATCGCGCCCGGCAATCCAATGAAATGCAGACATACGCCGATAAAGACTCCGTAGCAGCTGTTCACCGCCAGTTGCAACATCAAGTATCGGCTAACACGAGCGTTGGCGTCGTCCAGCGTCTGCGTCACTATTTGCAAGTTCCCATCGCCCGCCAGCGCAATCAATCGGTTCCGCAAGTCCTCCCGGCGAATCAGCATGAAAACAGTCAACACCAGGACGATCAGGGTGCTGGCCAGCAGTCCCAGCACATCCTGCATCGATTCCAGCGGCAAGGCCGGCGCGCTGACGACCTCGACGGGAACGGGTCGTGGCTCTGGCACTGGCCGCAGGATCGTCGGCCGTGTGAGCGTGGGATCGCCCGAACGCGGTGCGGTCGGAGCAGTGGCCAGATCCTTGCCGATCTCGGTCATCGTCTGAGAAGCATTGTCCAGCGCGTGGTGGCTGGACCAATGCAACGACGTCAACTTCGTTCTGATATTAGCCTTATAGTTCGGAAGTTCATTCACGACTTGACTGAATTGCTTCGCCACTGTCCAGCCCACCGCGCCACAAGCCCCCACGGAAAGTAGCACCACCAGAATCGCCGACGGAATCCTTCCGAAATGTATTCGCTCCAGGAGTTTGACGACGGGCGTGAGAATGAAAGTGAACAGCAGCGCGAGCGCGAAGGGAATCAGCACGATTCGCGCAAAATAAAGCGTAACGATTGCCACCACCGCCACAACCACGGCGAGCAGGTGAAACAAATCCTTCGATGCGTTCGCCCGCGGCGCGATCGCTTGACCTGCTTGCGGCGTTTTCACGCGCTTGCGGGTTGGCCGACTTCAAGTGAGATAGCGAACAATACGAAAAACAGGTAGAACCAGAGCTTCACGATTCCCGCCGCGGCGCCCAGGACTCCAGCGAAACCCAACACCGCGGCTGGGATCAGGACAACGAGAGAAATTAAAGTCCAGCGCCGCATGAATCCTCCTCGCCGAAAATTGTGGAATGCAGAAAAACCCGAGAATCCTGGGATCTCGGGCTGCCCGCGACCCTGTCCGAGCACATCACACCCGCGGCATGGGATGCCTTGTCCCTTTTAGCATGTCAGTCAGCCGCCGAGCGTCGCTGTGTCTGCGGAAAAAGTACTTGCATCACTTCCAGGAGAATCGACTCCGGATCGCACTTGCCTAATCGCATCTTGGTGCGCAACCGCAGACACAGATCGCATCATTTCGTCGGCATCAGAGAGGTGACGGGCCCCAGCCCCGGCGGTTTTCAGGTTCCAGACTTCCATCACGAACGCGATTTTGCTATTACAAAGCGCGTACGAGCCACACGACCAGACAGATAATCACCAGGGTACCGATCAATCCATATCCAAACATAGAGGTCTCCTCCAATCTCAAGATCGTCGGATTCACAACTCCGATGCACTACCTTGCACCAATGGCCGGGCAATGTATGTCTCATTTGGCACACAATCGTTCCTGGACGGCCCGGCGGGGCTCCTTGAGAATCCCAAAATGACAGGCAGTGGCGGACGCGGAACTGCCACGGTGGAAGGACAACGCTAAAAACCGGCCGAGCCAACCGCGCAAAATCACGATCAAAAATTCGACGATGCACGGGATCCCTCGGGAGAAGTCTGGCAAATTCGACTTTCGCCATGTTCGGCCGGGGAACAAATGCTGATTCGACATCACCGCGAAATGTGGCATTGCATTCGATGCTCCCGCTTGCGAAGGCGTTTTTGGGCCTGCCATTCACGGCACCTCTTTTGATCACCCGACTTCCCTTCCGACATTCGCCGAAATGGAAGCCAACTCGATCGCGAGTTGACCCACTGGGCCACCTGCAAGTACAAGAAGTTGCGCAGACGTGTACGCAGAGCGAGCCACTGGCTTGCGCATACGAGACAGCGCACTCCGGGACTTTTTCGCTCACCGGCAGATGAGTGTGCGGACAGGTTCTGTGACGGGAGTCACATCAGTTGAGAGACTCAGTTACCATTCTAGGAGACCCTCGGGGCATCACTCGCCCGGGCTACTCACCCAGGCAAGCGGAATGACAGGGCGCGACTCCCGACAACCATCCGTCTGAGTCGGCAAGCTAGTGCGAAGCGTCGGGCTTTGCGGGTTGCCACAATTCGATCGGGTTCCCCTCAGGGTCATGCAGGCGGGCGAACCGGCCGTAGGGATAAGACTGCGGGTCAACCTTGACCTCGATTCCGGCGGCTTGTAGCTGGGCCGCCATTTTGTCGAGATCCCGCACTCGAAAGTTCAGCATCCAAACCTTCTGGGGATCGCCGAAATATTTGCTCGTCTCAGGAAAAGCAGTGAAAGCGGTCGATCCTGCCTCTTGCTGCCACGCGGTTTCCCCGTCGCTGGTTGGTATCGTCAAAATCCCCAGGTGTTGCTGGTACCAAAGCGCCAGCGCTTTCGGATCTTTGGCTCGAAAGAAGAATCCTCCGATTCCGGTCACTTTTTCCATTTCCGCTCCTCCAGCGATTGCATCGCGAACAGCCGCCCCTGCAGCGGGAGCCGACATCTGTGGTTGCGTGGCTGTCTGCGCCACTATGCCAGGTTGGTTCCACCCCGAGATGAAGCTCGACCCGAAAGCAAATGACAGAGTTCGAAGCAGTTGCCGTCTTAGAAAAAGCATCCCGCTACGATACCTGCACAAAGGCATTCGGGGAAGCGCAAAGACGAGGTGCGCGGCGAGTGGTCGGTCCTGCGAGGTTTATCCCGAAACCGCATTCGAGGATGTGATCGAAGCAAACCGGCGCCCCTTCGTCCAGCCCCGCTTGCGTATAGCCGGACAGGCCAGTTCTCCTGGGGAAGTATTGTCCTGATAGCCCGTGGGTGTTTTCGCTTGAGTCGCGCTGCCAGGAACTTTGCGGATGTCAGAAATAGACTCTGCGAGCGCACAAATCCCAAGCGCACTGCTATGGGACGAACCAGAAGACTTCACGCAGAAAAAATCCGCCGTGATCGGCTGCAGTCAGAGCGCGTCTCAGTGAGAAGCAGGTGGGCTGGATGGACTGGGCGGACTCTCCGGCTTTATCTCGATGACTATCTTACAATCGCGCGGCGGTGATTTCTCGCCGTTGGCCATCTGCGCCGATACTCCGATGCGATGCTTTCCGATCGCGAATAGCATCCGCGGACTGGTGGCCGTGATCCCCTTCATCAACCCTTGCGCATTCGCCGGCGCAGGAATCGAAAATAGCAGATACGGTTTCTCACCGGAAATATCGTACACATCAAAGGTCTTGACGCACGCAGGCGTCACTTTCGCCGCGCATGCCGGTGTCTTCGTGAAATCGTAATCGAATTGCACGGTAATGCTGTGCATTGCCGATCCCGCAGGCGCCGGATTCGTTACGGTGTGAGTGCCGGGTGCTTGCTGCGCAGCGCTCGATTGCCCTGCCGCTTGCGTCACTCCAATTTTCGCAACCGCCGCGCCTACGAGAGGTCCTCGCGCCGGCAACACCAAGGCGACTGCGACAATGGCGGCATACACCCGGCAATTTATCAACGATGCTTCTCCTCGCTGGTTGCCGATTCGTCGTTTCTACGCGGCGTACCGATCCTCTGAAGTTACCACTATAAGTCCGCGCTCCGGAAGCTCCGCGTCAAACAAAATTACCGCTCGTGCGAATGGCGGCACATACCACCGCAATCTTATCAGAGAAACTGCGGCGTCACGCCTGTGCCCCCCGATCGCAATCACCGTCGCTCGCACCAGGTTTGCGCGCACTCCGCTCGCCACCGGATTCTCTCCCCTGCTCACTTTGGAGCTTTGGTTTCTGGCGCCCGTTGACAACGCCTACGGCGCCTCCCGTTAATCGCGGTTTGCAATCGGTTGTTGAAGGCGAAAGCTGCATCCCCAGAAATAATCGAGTACGCACGGACACGCGCATTCTCGCTCGGCACGCTCGGGTGTCCCCAGAAGGACTTGCGTCTCGCACTTTCCCTAGAGCGCATGCAACGTGGACAGAATTACTGACCGGCACGAAGGGCAAAAAATGGTCTTTGGCCCTCGGCTCGCTTTCACGCGCACTTACACGCGAATGCAATCGTGCATCATCAGGCATACCACTCGTGGTGCGTAAATCATGAAGAGAAAGGAGGGTTACGAAGGACCTAGGATTCAAAACCGCATCCGATTCGATTGCTGCGTCTGACACGTTTCGAGGTTAGCCGATCGGCGGATGCGCTCACCGCATACGGTTGCCAGCTCCTCGTATGCGTACATCCAGAGAGTCCAAGGCGTGTAGCATGCGCAGGAGCTGCGGGGCGTAAAAGCAATTAATCGGAATGAGCTTCCTACAAAATAAGGTCCACGCAGGCGCGTGCTGAGAGTCGCATCACCCGGCGCTGTGAATCTCTTGCCGTGCCGCAGCGCCTACTTTTGCAATCTCTGGGGTTCAGAGCTCTGCGCGGGCGTCGCCGCATCGCCGTTACGCGAGGGTTGCGGCCGCAAACTAAAATCCACGCCCCGCGCCGCGTTCTCATTTACAGTGCGTTGCAGGTCAACCTGCGACTCATCCACCGCATTGTCGCCGCCATACGAAGTAACGTAGTGCAGCTTGCCGTCCGTCAACCAGTAGTCCGTCACCGCAAAACTGGACCCATCCTTCAAATACAACAAAACGTACGTTGGCTGCTGCGTCGAATCGCCAGGGGTCGTTTGCGCCGCGGCCGAAGAATCCGCAGCCGGCGCGTCTCCCGTCCCAGGCACCGCGTACAAATACGAATTGGGATTATCCGGAGACGTTGCGTTCCCCGCTCCTTCCGACGCCGCATCTGTCCAGCCCGCACCATAAGTCGAATTCCCGCCGAAGCCGCCAATTCCGCCGAAGTACCCTAGGCCTCCCCCGAAACCGTACCCATAGCCGAATCCATAGCCGGAGCATCCCCAGAACGGATCACACGGCCCGAAGCCGCCAAAGCCGAATCCCAATCCCCCGTAAAAGGGCGCGTAACCGAAATATGGGTAATACGGATAATAGGGAGAACCCGGACGCACAGGCTGAAACGGATGTTGTGCTGCCGCAACCATCGCACCAGCACGTGCCGAACTGGCAGACCCGCGTGTCGTGCTTGAAAGCGGTACGAACGGCCGCGACGCATTTACATTCGCAGGTCCGTAATAATTGACGCGTGCCGCCGCACGCGCCGATGCGCTTGGCGGCTCCATCCAAGTATTGTTCCCAGCCGCAAAATGTTCTGGAGTACCAGTTGGGCTCGACTCCGACTTTATGTTTCCGGCAGGCACGCCGCCTTTAGCAGGCGCTGCGGAGGCTGTAGATCCGCCGTGGAACGGATTCCACCAATGTCCACCGCTGCTGCTGCCACCACTGTTGCTCGAAGCACTTCCACCAGCTGGGCGAGATCCGCCGCCAGAAGGCGCCGACGCACTTCCTCCTGCGCCGCCAGATCCTCCATGCGATCCGCCACCACCGCCGAACCCGCCACCTCCACCATGCGAACCGCCGCCGCCCCCGCCACCGCCATGTTGAGCAAACGCAGGTACGGGCGCCAATCCGAGCGCGCACGCGAACACACAGGCCACTGCGGCCTTCACAATTGCTGAACCTTGCGGGCGAGCGAGTAAGGTTGCGCTTTCTTGAGGCACCGAAGACTGCTGAGAGGTCCGGGTCATGTTGTTTCCCTCCACCCGACTGGGCGATTGAAGGGTGGTTCTACCGCTTCCGCTTCTTCCACTGCATTCTATACTATTGGACGCACGCACGCTCCGAATGGTTTCCCGACTGTACGGGCTCACGTAGGCGGCGTGCTTTCCCACACCCACCCTCTCTTACCGCGCATTGACGTTATACTGTTTTGCGTGATTCCTTTCCTCCACATCGGTTCGTTCGCCATACCCACTTTTGGCCTGATGGTCGCCTGCGCAATGATAGCTGGGTATTTCGTGCTGCGCGCGGACCTTTTTCGTCGCGGCATCGCCCCCAAAGATTCCGGCGAAGCCGAAGCTCTCATCTCGTTTCCATGCGTCGCCGGCTTTGTCGGAGCCAAGTTGTACCATCTCCTGGAATCACCAGCTGAGTTCTTCGCCGATCCCCTGCATTTGCTCTTCAGCCCCTACGGATTCGCCTGGTTCGGCGGCCTGCTCGCCGGGTTCGCCACGTTCGCTTTTGTCGCCTGGCGCATCACCAGACACAACGCAGCCATCGGTCGTCCGGTATCACTGTTTACGGTTTTTGATGCAGGCTCTCCTGCTGCCGCCCTCGGATATGGCATCGGCCGCATCGGCTGCCTTCTCTCCGGCGACGGTGACTATGGAATCCCCACGAGGCTGCCCTGGGGCATGAGCTTTCCTAATGGACTGGTCCCCACGGTCGAGCGCGTTCACCCCACGCCCATCTATGAATTCATCGCTGCCTGCGCGATCGCTTGGTGGCTCTGGAAGTTGGGCGCGCCGGATGAGGCCGCTGCGGCCGAATCAAAAAGAACCTCGCGTCACACGAATTTCGCAGCTTCCGGCAGACAGCCTGGTGAAGTTTTCGCCGCCTACTTGGTGCTGACGGGCGTCGCGCGATTCCTTGTCGAATTCATCCGCATCAATCCCCGCACGTTTCTGGGAATGTCCAACGCGCAAACCGCCGCCGCGTTTTCCATGATCGCAGGAACTTTCTTATGGCTGTGGTTGCGTACAAAAACCTGAAGTTGCGCTGACCATTCCCCGCCGGATCTCGCGAGCCGTAATGAAACAACCTCTCAAGCGACGCGCGGAACCGGCGTTTTCAGTCCGGCCTTGCCCATGCGAATCGCCAGCAATCCGTTGGAAAGCACTGCGACACTCCGCTCCGGATCTACCTTCGCCCGTAGCGCCACCACGCAGAATGGCCGCGGCGCTCGCAACCTTGCAACCCGCTGCTCATCGTGATGCTCACGTTTCAGCGCCGCCGGTTTTCCGCGCTCGCTATCCTGATCGCGCACGGTGCAGGACTTCTCTGAGCCGATCGCCTGCAAATCGTCGGTGCAGCAGTTGTCGCCGTCCTCCGCACCGCTGTCTTCACGCTCGCAGAAATCTTCAGCCATGTGTGCTCCCCGACCGCGCTCCGTGTAGCCGCAGATCAGCAGCCAACACTCATCCACCGCCACCGTAATCTGCGTTCCCGCACATCCCGGCAAACTGGCCAAGGCGTACAAATTCCCACTCGATTCTTCGAAATCCACGGAAATTCTTGCGAACAATTCGTTTTCCGCGGCTTTCCAGTCTTCCCGGTCGCTTCCTTCCTGCTCTCCTCGCACCACGCAGCGTTGAAACGCGCGTCGCGACACTTCGTCGTACACCGCCAGCAGGCAATCAGACATATCGCGCAGCGGTATCTGCTCGCGCAACGTGCCACCGCTGTCTTGATGTACGCTTCGCAGAACCGCTTTTCGCATTTTGATGGGCTGTTTCATGACGCCTGTCCTTAGAATCCCCGCCATCGTTTGCCCTGCGCTACTAGCTCGCGTTCCAAGTCCTCGCGTTCCAGTGGCAAAGGATGCTCCACAGCTAGGCCTGCGGCTCGCAGCAGTTGTCGTCGCGCACCCACGGACCGTTTTGGCGCCGCTCCTTCGCGATGCTCGTATCTTTCGGGCGCTTGCCGCTCGAATCGCTCTGTCGGATTGAGCTGCTTTACCGCCCTCAACGCCATTGCTTCTGCGCGAACCACCTGCCCAAACCCAATCCCGCTGCCGCTTCGCTCGCTTTCGGTGCGCACGGTTGCCGTGTCGCACCCCCGCAGAATCATTTCCGCTTCTGTCGCCAGCGTGAGTGGATTCAACGCGCGCTGCCCCAATGACCTCGTCCCCTTCTCAACCGCCGGCAACCATAGACACGTCTCCGAGAGCGAAACTGAAATGAACAGATTCCCCGATTGCTGCGCAATCAGCGTCGCCAGTTCATATCCTGTTCCGTCGCGAAGTTTTTCGGCCGCTAACGTCAGATGGAAACGGATCGTGCGCAGAACCGCGCCCGCTTCCCGTACGGTCTGGACGGAATGCGAGTCCCACCCGGAGCGTGCCAGATCTTTGAGCGTGGATTCAGTGCTTGCGGTGGAATTTCCAACAACCAGAATGCGCACGGCTGCAGCGGGCATAGCGACCCCTTTTGGGAAGGGGATCTTGCGGTCCTGACCTGAAATCAACCGACCCGGACTCGCCGCATCCGCGAGCTCTCCGACTTTCGCGTTCGACTGCCACGCACCCCCCGCGGCTTCGAACGGTCCTTCTCGCTACGCCTGTTGCAACTCAGCCCGATACAAAAAGAGGTCCCAAACTTCCGATTTCTTTTCCACCTCGCTGGAATCGCACGCGGAGCTTTTCAGGGCGTGCGGTGTGACAGCTGCCGCGTGCGACTCATGCGAGGCGAGTAACCAGTTCCGCGAAATCCCATTTACTTCATCGGGAGATGCGCCGCAGAACGTTAACTACCCCTTCCAGCTAGGTCCAAAAATGTACTCGCCCTACAACGCTGTTACAATTCGGAACATTACTGCTTTTGCATTACGGTTGTTACTGAGCCCCCCAATTAGCCCACGTCAACTTTCTCCTTTTATTCTTGACACGCTAATACCACAGGAGTAACTTTCAATTTCTACTCGGCCCTTGCGCGTCCCCGTCCTGGGAGCGGGCATTTTGCACGGCAACAGATCGGCGTTTTTGGCCACGGACTCCGAGTCGTTCGGAGCGCTTCGCCGTCATACAAATGGACCGACACCGCTCAAAATCTTCGAAGCGTCGCTCGCATGCAACACCTGCTGCGGGCTCTCGTAGCAACGACTCCCCACCCGGCTCTCCCCCCGATAATCCCAGTACCAAATCGGTCCTGGCTTTTCCACAAAGGGAACCACGCAGCTCTCGCGGCGACCCCCTCCATCCCTTTGTCGCCCTCGTTAAAACCTTTAACGAATTCCTTTTCGAACTCGATGCTGACGGTAAGTTCCTAAGCATCTGGACTTCCAACGAAGCCCTTCTTCGTGAGCGCCGCGCCGAATTCCTCGGTCGCCGCGCTCTTGAGGTCTTGGGCGAAGAAATCTTCCACCCCTTTTCTAAACTCTTCCGCAGGGTGATCCATCAAGGCGCTTGCGAAGATATCGAATTCCCCGTTGATTTTCCCGCCGGTCGGCGCTGGTTTCAGGCCCGCGTTTCTGCGGTCGGACGCGGCGCCAAAAAGTCCCATTCCGTCTGCTTGCTCGCCCGCGATATCACACAGCGCCGCCTTGCCGAAGAAGCCCTGCGCCAGCAAGAAGCGCTGCTGATGCACGCCGAGCAGGTCACCGCAACCGGCTGCTGGGAATACAACGTGGCGACCCGTCAACGCGTCTGGTCGGACCAAGTTTTCCGCATCTATGGCTTCGATCCCAAAAACGGCGTCCCCAGCGAAGAAACCATGTTCGAGATGATCCATCCCGATGATCGCGAACGTGTTCGCGGTGTCCTTCATTCCGCCGTCGAACGCTGCTCCCCGTTCGAATCCGAGGGCCGCTATAACCTCCCTGACGGACGCCAGCGCATTATATTTATTCGCGGCATTGCGCTGCCTGATGACACAGGAAAAACCGCGCGACTCCTCGCCGTTGTCCAGGACGTGACCGAAATCCGCCGCGCCGCGGCGCAGGACCGTCAGCGCGAATCGATCCTGGCGCAAGCCGAGCAACTCGCCAGCCTGGGCAGTTGGGAATTTGACGTCGCGCAGCAGACTTTCACCTGGTCCGCCCAGATGTATCGCATGCTCGGTCTTTCACCGGACAATCAACCCATCCCGCTCGCCCGCGCCTGCGCCATGTTTCATCCCGAAGATCGCGCGCGTGTCACGCAGGAAGCCGCAACTCTGATTCAGGATAGGCGCTCCTTCGAAAACGAAGTCCGCTTCGTCCTGCCCGATGAACAAGTTCGCGTCTTTCATTCGCGCGCCGTCCCCATCACGGGCGAATCTGGCGACGTTGTGCGTATCGCCGGCATGTCTCAAGACATCACCGAGCAGAAACTGTCTCAGGATCGCGTTCGCAAAAGCGAATCGCTTCTCGCCCAAGCCGAAGAGATCGCCAAACTCGGCAGTTGGGAAATGGATGTCATCCATTCCACTTTCACCTGCTCGGCGGAATTCTTCCGCATGCTCGGTCTGGAGCCTCTGGCCGGCCCCATTCCAGTCGCGGACATGTGGACCTTAGTGCGCTTGGAAGATCTTGGCGCCGCCAAACACGCGCTGCAGAGCGCCATCGATAACAACACGTTGCTCGAGCACTTTTCGCGCTTGATCCTGCCCGACGGCAGCACACGGGTCTTACACACGCGCGCCATACCGCTCGCCGACGGCTCCGGCCAGGTTACTCGCTTCGTTGGTTTCAATCACGACATCACCGAACAGAAACGCGTCGAAGACGATCTGCGGCGCCTTTCCCGTCAATTACTGACCCTGCGCAGCGAAGAACAACGTCGCTTGGCGCGCGAACTGCACGAAACCGCTTCGCAAACCCTGACCGCGCTCAAAATGACGCTGAAGCAGATCGAAGACTCTCTTCCGGCGCACGACCTGCGCGCGCGCGAACTGGCGAAGTCTTGCCGCACTCTTGCCAGCGATGCCATGCGCGAAGTCCGCACCATTTCCTCCATCCTGCACCCTCCTTTGATGGACGAGGCCGGCCTCACCGTGGGTCTGGGAACCTACGTACGCTTGTTCTCGGAACGCAGCGGCGTCGCCGTCAATTTCGCCATCCCTGATAATTTCCAGCGGCTCCCCAAGGAAGTCGAGCTCACTCTGTTCTGCGTCGCACAGGAATCCCTTGCCAACGTGCACCGCCATTCCAAGGCGCGCTCCGTCGAGATTTCCGTTGACCGCTCGGCAACACAGGTCAGCCTCACGGTCCGTGACGACGGCATCGGCATAGCCGCGCCTCTACAAAACGATCGCGGGAACTCTCTGCTCGGCATCGGCATTGCCGGCATGCGCGAGCGTGTCAGCCAGCTGCAAGGCGAGTTCCGCATCCGCAGTTCTCCCGGGAATGGCACCACCATCCAAGTGATTCTGCCCTTGATCGTCGGAGGCAAGTCCGAATGACGCTCGACATGACATTTCGCTTGTCCGGGCGGCTCGCTCGAGCAGCGCATCCTTCGCCCGCCCCTTTCCATTTCCGTAGAAAGTTTCTAGCCAGCGCACCTCGTCCTCAAGGAGAAAACCATGATCACTAAAGAAGTTACAGCGTCTAAACCGTATCGCATCCTCGTCGCCGACGATCATGCCGTCGTGCGCCGCGGCGTTCGCGCCTTGCTGGAAAATCAGCCGGGCCTTGAAGTCTGTTGTGAAGCCTCCACCGGCCTGGAGGCGCTCGAGTACGTCAAGAAATCCAAACCCAACCTGGTCCTGCTCGATCTCACCATGCCCGAAATGAATGGACTCGAAGCTGCCCGCGCCATTCATGATGAATCGCCCGAAACCGACGTCTTGATTCTCACCATGCACTTCTCTGAAGACGTCGCCCGCGAAGTCCTCCGCAGCGGCGCGCGCGGTTACGTCCTCAAGTCAGACGCTGACTCGGAACTGGTCGCCGCCGTGCGTCACGTCCAGCAGCACAAGCCTTTCTTCACCGGCCGCCTCGCCATGACCATGGTCGAAAGCTTCGTCAACGAACAGCGCGAGGGAGAACCCAGCACCGATCATCCTCTCCCGGGCTGTCCCCTCACCGCCCGCGAACTGGAAATCGTCCAGCTGCTCGCCACCGGAAAAATCAGCAAAGAGGTCGCGGCAACGGTAGGCATCTCCACCCGCACCGTGGAAAGTCATCGCAATCACATCATGAAAAAAATGAATTTCTCCAGCTTCAGCGAGCTCATGCGCTTCGCCATCCGGAATCATCTGGTCGAACCGTAGATCTGGCTTCGCTGCCGCCCTTGCGTTGGTCGCGGCGCACTTCAGCGCGCCATCGGTGTCCGATCAAGAACCGATGGCGCGCAGCAAGACGCGATTTAGATCGGCTCGGCCACTAACTCGAAGGATCCGGATTCCTCTCCCCGTCTCCGGTAAAATTCTCCGCGCGCCGCAATGCCGGGAACCACCACGCCCACAGCGCCGCCACCACCAACGTGCCAATGCCGCCCAGGATCACAGCGTGCACCGTGCCAAACAAATGCGCCGTTGCGCCCGACTCAAATTGCCCCAGCTCGTTTGAAGCGCCAATGAAAATCATATCCACGGCGTTCACCCTCCCGCGCATCTGATCCGGAGTCGCCAGCTGCACCAGCGTCACCCGAATCACCACACTCACCATGTCCGCCGCGCCACTCAACGCCAGTGCGATCAACGACACAGTCAAGCTCCGCGAAATCCCAAACACAATTGTGCAAATTCCGAATGCCGTCACGCACCACAACATCGTCACACCGACCCGTTTTCGTAGCGGCCAGTACGCCAGCAGGATGGCCATCGCGCCCGCGCCCACTCCCGGAGCGCTCCGCAGCAGCCCCAATCCCCAGGGTCCCGTATGCAGAATCTCGCGGGCGTAGGCCGGCAGCAGCGCCACCGCACCGCCCAGCAGCACCGCAAACAAATCCAGTGAAATCGACCCGAACACCACCTTTTGTTTCCAGATGTAGGCGATACCCGCCAACACCGTCTTCAAGTTGATCGGCTCGCGTTCGCGCGCCTTGGCCTGAAAATGAATCCGCAACGTGCACGCAATGGCCAGCACATAGCATGCCAGCGAAATCGCATACACCGACGATGGCCCGCCGAACAGCGCGTAAATCAATCCGCCCAGGGACGGCCCCAAAATGGTGCCCACCTGAAAAATGCTCGAGTGCCACGCCACCGCATTTTGGAAATGCTCCTCCGGCACCAATTGCGGCAGCAACGCCCGACTCACCGGCCCATTTAGCGAACGCACCACCCCCAGCAACACCAGCACTCCATAAATCGGACCAATCGAATGGTAGTGGCTCAAAGATGCCACCAGCAGCAACGTCGAGCACACGCCGAATCCGGCGTAACAAAGCAGTAGAAGTTTGCGGCGGTCAAAACGGTCTGCGGCGTGCCCTGAAACAAGAAAAAGCAAAATCCCCGGCAGGAATTGCGCCAAGCCTACGTAACCCAAATCCAAAACACTGTGCGTGATGTCGTAAATCTGCCAACCGATCGCCACCGACTGCATCTCCATCGCGACGACCGTGAAAAATTTCGAAACTTCATACAACACAAACGCCGGATAGGTAAATGCCACGCGCCCGGCCAATCTCCCTTCCCCGGAATCAGCCGTCGCCAAGCCCCTCACCCTCCCCTATCGCAGCACGCCACCGTGCCGCGAGTCGAAGATTATAACCGAGTCCACGGATCCGCTGTGGCGCGACGCAAGTGGGGTTGCGAGGCTTCCTCGGTTGGGTCTGAAGCGGATGTCGAATACTTCGCTGCAAAGCGGGGCCATGGAACGCTACATTCCTTCCTGGGAACGCCAGGCTCCTGACGCGCGCTTCCCTTCCTCAAACTCCGCTTCGACTCGTCAACGTATAAATCAGCAGCGCCAAGACCAACAAAGTGATCGCAACGTACAACCAGTCGCG